>Ga0209589_1012318_pt1 | contig 11662 bp, 4 predicted proteins | sample CowpeawhiteBW_FD_187525 | JGI IMG/M metagenome (GOLD analysis project Ga0209589, IMG submission 187525) | Root nodule microbial communities of legume samples collected from California USA - Cow pea white BW (SPAdes) (version 2) | ecosystem: Host-associated > Plants > Roots > Nodule | place: USA...
ATATGTATGTATATATGTATATATATATATATATATATATATATATATATATATATATATATATATATATATATATATGTATATACATATATACATATACATATATATATATATATATATATAAAAGATTATAAATATATTAAATGCATTGATTGAATAATAATGTTTTAATGTTTGAAAAAGTGGCATGCTTATTCTTTGTATATTCTACCATCTAGGATTATAAAGAGGAAATTAGAAAAAAAAAGTGTTCAAACAAGTTTTAATGTCATATGTTTTCTCTTAATGTCCCCTACACACATAATTAAGAAAGAATGATTTCCTTGGGAATATTCTACTCATAAAAGTGTGAACCTAAAATAGAGTGAAAACACTAAGGAAAAAAGATTTATTGTTTCAAAATCTCTGTTGATAGTGTTTCCAAGAGCGTGTTCATTATTAATCAAATTTAAAGCCCATTTATCTTGCTGCAATGAACATCCATGACATGAAGCCATTAAAATACCATCATTTCTGAAATATAAATGCTAACATCTAGTTTTTTCCTTGATTTAGTGAACTTGAAATTCCAGTTTCAAGCTTTAAATAGAATACAATATGTGTTTTTATTCAGCTAAATGTGAAGAGATGGAGTTTTAAGCTACAAAAAAAAAGAGAAAGCAGAGACCAACCAGTCACTAACAGCTAATTCACAAACTCGATACCTATCAATCAAATTTAATTTAATTAGAATGAAATGTAGGTAACTATTGATGAAGCAATTGAAGAATTAACGAGTGGGGCTAGGTTTATGTGTTAAGGAGTACACAGGCTGAAGGTGCATCCAAATCCAACTTAGAGGAGTATTATTTTAATCCCTAGAATTAATTTTAAAAAAAAGATTATTTGAAAAGTGCAGCATTACTTTGCTTCCCCCAACTTCTTCTGCTTCTATTTTTGCGTCTGTTTAGTTGGTCACTCTCTCACTCCTCTTCTCCCATTTCATATGCTCTAATTATATCCAAATCCAAATAGACCATAACACTCCATGACAATGACAAACCTAAGGAAATCACAAACATATCATCTACGCACACAACTATTGTTCAATTTTGGTAATAGCTTTAGGTTAGGTCAAGTAGCAAACCTGCGAAGCAATTGTGAACACGTGAAGCAGTTGAGAGACAACACGAACGATCGAACCTACGACGCACAAACTAGAGCCATTGAACTTGCAATCACACAAAGCATAACAAATTTGGATGAAAGATGAAAAATGAGAGAAAAAAATCGAAAGCCATTACCAATTTAAAGTTGTGATTCACCGATGAAGATTTGTAAAGAGAAATCTAGAGGGATTGGAAGCTAGGATTGGGAGAGGGCAAAACGAAAGAACTTTTATTGAGATTTAGAGAAGGCAAACACAAGGTTGTTAACTGATATTGAGAGATGAAGTAATGGGGACTCTGTTAGCTCACACAAGCAAGAGAATAGAATGAATAGGTCACAGAAGCAAGACGAAAGGCTATTCAAAAAGTTGAAAAAGGTGGTACTGTGAAAATGTGAGAGGGAAATACAATTTTTCAAGGGTTACTTTTTAATGTGAGGGTCATTTATAAAACCTTTGTGACTTTTCAAAGGTTTGAAAAACCCCTGTTATGAGTGTAATTTACTAGAGGTTATTTTAAAACCTCTGTTACTTTTCAAGGGTTTGAAAAGCCCCTGTTACGAGTGTAATTTACTTGAGGTTATTTTAACCCCACCTAATAAACTCCAATTAAAATTTAGAATTTTTGTAGTGCATATACATCTTTAAGAAACTTTCCAACTTCATATATAATAAAATCAAGAAAAATAAGACTTAAAATAAAAGACCAAAAAAACTAAAATCACTATTCAAAGCCCTATTTAACAAGTATTGATTTGGAATCTCCATCTTCTAAATCTTTATAAAAAAAAAGATATTATTCACTAAAAGTCTTCAATACTTTCAAAATACTTTGAACAATTGTTTGGACAATACATTGTTGAATTCATCAAATACATAGTGCATGTAATCTATACATGTCATCGTATGTTAAATGTCATGAAACTAAATCATAAGCCTAAATTTATTGTCTTTTATAGATATAAGGTGTTTATGTGTCAATTTTGGTGAAACTTGTTCAAATTATAGAAAGATTATGTATCATTGACATATTACCCATAATTATTTTGTGATTATTTTGGTAGGGTTTAATATATATAACATATTTCTTATATTTTTTATCTTTCCAAAAACTTGAAATACCCAAAAGTGGTATCAAGAGTAATCATTCTTACGAAATATGTAAAATGGAAGGAAAAAGAATGCAAACTTATATTATGAGATCAAATTTGTGCAAAGTTGTGGTAAAGGATTATATCGTTGATTTGGTGTCTAAAAATCTCACCATGCCCCAAATCTATATGCAACAAGTAAAAAAGACAAAGAAGGAAAATGTGAAGTTATGTTTGTTTGTTGGTGTTTCATTAGTGATTCTCATGAGAATCATAACTTTAAAGTCAGCCCCAAAATTTTGAGATTATTTGAAATGGAAATATGAATGAAATGACAAGATTTGAGCATGAAAATGTTATATTTGATATGGAAAAATGATGAAAGAGTCAAAGATAATTAAGGAATACTTAAACAAATTGTTGGACATTGCTAATCGGATAAAATTATTGAGAAAGAAGTTTCAAGATTCCAAACTTGTTGAGAAAATTTGGTAATGGTGTCAGAGATATATGATGCATATATTCCTCAAGTTCTTTTTTTCTTTCTTCGTTTCATTAAAGAGAGGTTTTTCACACAACACATAACGATACATTTCTCCTTTATCCACTGTCATCTTCTTTCCAAGATAAAAAATATCCTTTTTGTATTAACTCTCATCACTCTCCATTAACGATCATTCTAGAACAACTCACACTAAGGGATCACACACCACGATACCAAACACAAAGAAAAAGCACCTGGAAAATACTTCTTGGAGAGGCAAAGCCACAAAAACATAGAGCTTTGAGAAGATAAGAGAGACACACTTGCAAACATTATTTTGATTTTCAAACGCAAAAATCATCAAACAAGTGTGAAAAAAATCTAGGTTTTTCTTTCTCCTTTTATATTTACTTATGATATTTATTATGAGATCATAACACTGGACATATTGGTTGTTTTTTTTTCTTTCTCTTTTTTCCTTCTCTTATACTGAAGCTTGAACTTGTCATGGCACCGTACATATTCTAACTATCATTGCTTTTATGAAATTGTCTATTATAATGTGGGTTTGTTATGTCAAAAGAAATAGTTGGTTGTGTAATATATGAAATCTAGGATGAGCTTTATTGCCATTAATATTAGATGAAAGTTGCATATGTGTGTTGGCATAAAAGGTGTCAAAGAAACATAAACCTTATAAGTATATATAAATCTCTACATTTGAAAGCTTCTTTTGGTACATTAGTTTATTAATCAAAATCTTGTATACTTTTTCCTTAATTTCTTTTATCGGAATGCGAGTGTTGATTTTAATGGCTAATATAATATGCTGCTTATATTGGATGTTTCAAAATAACGCACAAGATGCACACTAAACATGAATACTTGAATAAAGAATTTTGATATAACTATTGAATAATAAATATGTCTAGGCTTTAACTAAGAAAATTTTATTTTTGTTTGGTGATATTCATTTCTAAAAGAGATATATAATATTTTACAAAATTATCAATTATATATTTTGTTTTTTTATAGATATATCGCATAACATTAATTATCAGGTTGAGTCTCGAATTTACTTGATAATTAAAATTTCAAAATTCTCATTAATTATCATGTTAGGTCTCGGACTTACTTGATAATTAAAATCTTTCAAAATATTTTCATAACATCAACTATCATGTTAAGTCCTGGACTTGCTTGATAATCATTATTTTCATAACATTAATTATCATGTCGAGTCTCAAACTTACTTGATAATAAAAATTTTCATAACATTGATTATCATATTGAGTTCCGGACTCGCTTGATAATCATTATTTTCAATGCTTTAATTATCATGTTGAATTCCAAACATGCTTGATAATCATTATTTTCATAAAATTAATTATCATGTCGAGTCTCAAACTCGCTTGATAATCATAATTTTCATGACATTAATTATCATGTCGAATCTTAGACTCGCTTGATAATCACTATTTTCATAACATTAATTATCATGTTGAGTCTCAAACTTGCTTGATAGTAAAAATTTTCATAATATTAATTATCATGTCTAGTCTCGGACTCGCTTGATAATCATTCTTTTTATAATTTTTTTCATAACATTAATTATTATGTCGAGTCTCGGACTCGCTTGATAATCATTATTTTCATAACTTAATTATCATGTTGAGTTCCAAACTTGTTTGATAATCATTATTTTCATAACATTAATTATCATGTCGAGTCTCGGACTCGCTTGATAATCATGATTTTTCATAACTTTAATTATCATATCGAGTCTCAAACTCGCTTGATAATCATTAATTTTCATAACTTTAATTATCATGTTGAGTCTCAGGCTTGTTTGATAATCATTATTTTCATAACTTTAATTCTCATGTCGAGTCCCGAACTCGTTTTATAATCATTAATTTTTATACTTTTTAATTATCTTGTTGGGTCTTAGACTTGCTTGATAATTACTTTTTACAACTTACAAAACCTCTCTAAAACAATTCGAGTTTACAAACCCTTCAATCTTTTCTAAATAGTTTTTTTCATTTAGAACTACGTAATCCATGATTCTCCATTCCGATTGGAGATACTTAGGAGCAAGGTCAATCCTTATCAGGTTCACCTTCCAAAAATCATATCTTTTTCAAACAATTGTTTTTAATTTAGAACTACATGATCCCTGATTTTCCATTCTGAATGGAAATACATCAGAGTGAGACAAAGTCCTTGTTAGGTTCACCTCCCAAAAATTTAAAATGTTTTTAAGATGTTTTTCCAAATAGTTTTTAAAGAACTACGTAACTCTGATTCTCCATTGCAAATGAAGATACATAGGAGCAAGGTCAATCCTTGTTAGGCCCAAATAAAAATTTCAATAATATTTTCTTTAATATTTGGTATTTCTTTGTTTGTTTGATTTTTTTTGGGGGGAAACCAAATATTTTAAAAATTGCATTAATTTTGCACACTTAATTAAAAGGAACCATCTTTGGATGGACGTTATGGGGTGTTAATACCTTCCCCACACGTAATTGACTCCCGAACCTAAACTTAGTTTCAAAGACTAAAATCTTTAAGATTTTTCTATAGTTTTCCTTAATAAACTATGGTGACGACTCCTTTGTTATTTTAAAATAAATTTGTCGTTGTCTCGTCGTGACCCCGGTTGCGACAACACCATACGAGACTTTGTATGGTAGGAGGTGCAGGACACCGTTATGCTGGTAGTAGAACGTTGTAGCAAACCATTGAGAAGGTAAAGGTAATACAGGATCGGATGCGGGCCAACCAGATATTAGAAGATGGTGGTTGGTTTATAATAACCTTTCATCCTAACAAGCTAAGTGGAGGGTTGTGTACCATCCAGATTGTTTGGGACCCAATCGATACTTAAAGATGCATAATAAACGTCTAAAAGCTAACTTAAAGTTTATGGTTCCAGGAATTGGGCCTAATTTGTCCTATTTTTAGTTTAAATTTTATTATTGTCAACACCCAATTTCGTTCAAACGAATAAAATATTTTTTTAAAAGAAAATCAAAAAATAAATGTTAAATAAAAAGAATAAAAATAAATTGTCTTAGAAAAATTAATTATAATAAAAAGGAATTAAAAATGTTTCTTTAATTAATGTTTTTTTAAGTTAAGTAAAATAAGGTTTTTATTTTTTAGATTAAAAAAATTATTATTAATTATTAATTATTTTTTGTTTTGTTTAATTAAAATAAAAATCAGATTTCATAAAAAATTAAAAATTAAAAGTTAAAAAAATATTTATTATTAATTACTTTTCGTTTTTTTATTAATTAAATTCAAAACTTAAAAATTAAAAATTAAAAAACACAAAAACCGTTTTTCTAATGGTTTCAATTTGCTCTCACGGTTTCAACTGCCACTCACGTAATTCACAATCGCGGATAGTTTTTTTATTAAATGAGTGAACTATTATTTTAAAAGGGGAGAGATTTTTGGAGAGATTCATTTCATTACTGTACGGACAAACACTCTCATCTTCTTTGTAAAGTCCCATTTAAAATATAATATAATTAAATGAAACATTACACAAAATAGTAATAGATGCAAGGTCTTGGAGTATAACTACTACTCCTTACAGTTATCCAAAGGAAAGAAAGAAATGACCTAAGGAACACCATGATGCCAGTAACCAAGTGTAATAATAAATCGGCAGTATTTCAAAATAAGGCCCAAAGACAAAAAGTACACGGGCCATAGCCTTAAAAGAGACTCAGATGAATAGAACCCAGCCCAGATGGCTACACAGTGGAACCTCCATCACCCTGATAAGCACGGGTGTTTCTCACATCTGCTCACATCAATAAATTGATGATCATCACAAAAAGAGAAAACCACACACATAACAATCAAACAAACAACAGGGTAAGCTATAGTAGAAAATAGTTCATCATGCTATCACACACAACCTTCATATTTCAACAGGTATATGAATATCAACCAATCATGTTATGACTTGCACACAATACCTATAATTCAGTCGGATTCAGCGAATGTTAGCACTTGTGGTGGATTTCCCTGCTCTACCGAGTTGCTCACCCCGAGCTAAGTGTTACAATGTCTCAACTCCCACACACAAGGTTAGCCCTTAATGAATTTCAGGCCTCCTACTACTCTCATCACAAGAGTCAATCCGCTCTATGTGAGACTAACTGACAACTTAGAGTGTTAGGATGCAACCTTACCTTGAATCCTTACCACATTATATAGATGGGGCACCATCATGAACTCCCACTAATAGGGGCCATGGAATTACGTCCCGACCAACTGAGGTACCACCATGAAGTCTCACCTAGAGGCTCATGGAATTACGTCCTAACCACATACGATTCATATTCCACCAACCAAGTAATACTTATCATGCATATAAGTCTCATGCCAACCTTTTATAACCAACCCTCATTCATGTTCCATGTCAAATCCATATCAACTCATCATTCTCGAACCATGGGACCAACCATACATGTAGCATATCCAAATCATGTTAAACTCATTCATCGCAGATTATAAATTACTTCATTCATACATAATCACCCAATTCATACTTTAAAAGTAAGATCAATACAAACATAGAGCCAACATTGGAGAACAAAGAAACAACAGAGCAAGCCACATTCTCGCCCAGCCTCTCGGTCAGGCAAAAAGGTCTCACTCAGGCGAGAGGGACTCTCGCTCAGGTGAGCTCCTTTCGCCTAGGCGAGAGCTCGACATTCAGGAACAGTTGCCATTTGCACTAGCTCGCTTAGGCGAGCCCTCCTCGCTTGAGCGAGGCCACCCTTTGCGCAAAGGCCTCGCTCAAAACAAGAGTTTACTGCCTGAGCAAGAGTTCGAGTATAACCTTGACCTATTTCTGCAAGTCTCACCTGGGTGAGTAAGTCTCGCTTGGGCGAGAGCAATAAATCTCGCCATTGTTCTCCCTGCAACAGTCACATTTTCGCACCTAAACACCAATACAAAGTATTTCTCATGTTCACAATAACTCACAGTCCATACAAACACCAATCAGACCCAAGAACAAGCCAAAAATCATTTAAACTCAAAACTCTAACTTCCCTTACCTGGAAAGGGGCTAATATCATACTTCGACCCTTAAGCCAATGAACTTCGTAGATCCAGGAGCAGATTCACGAACTGGAACAGTGGCATAGAAAAGATAACAGGGTTACTATCGTGAACTCTAACAGAAATCACGAAAACAAACTCGGAATAGAAGAAGTACAGTTCAAGGACCATCTTATGTGAGACGAGGCGAACTTTTGAGCTAGCACGAACAAGCGTGAAATAAACTAGTAGAGCTTTGTTTTAGGGGAAAAGGAAGAGGAGTGAGTGCTGTTTTTGCAAAGCGAAGACAGATTTTTGAACACCCCATGGGCCAGCTCTTAGGCCCATTAGATTGGGGCAACCCTTAAACATTAGGATAAAGAATATAAGTCGGCCTTACATTCTTCCTAACATCCCTCACCAGTAAGGCTTCCGATGGTGGTTGGCGTTGCCGCCAGTGGCCGTGCAAAGAGCAAACGTTGGTGGGCAGCGTTGGTGTGGCGTTGGTGCTTTAGCGGAAGAATGAAGAAGTTTGGGGGGAAATTATTAAGTGTTGGGAAGGTAATTAGATTAGGGTTTGGCATATTCCATTTTTTTTCTTCACGCACCTTCATAATTAACTATCACACCTTCCTCTTCTTTTTATTATTTGCCAGATTCATTTTTCTTCACACACCCCCATAATTAACTATCACACCTTCTTCTCATTTTTTTGATTTGGCAGATTCATTTTTCTTCTACACCTCCATAATTTAGTTTCTATACCTCTGCAGATTTGCATCATAATTGGGCTTTTTGTTTATTTATTTACTTCATGCACTCCCAAATGTAATAACCTCACACCCCTTTACATTAAGTTTTATTTTACCTTATGTACCTGCGTTTTCACTAAGCACACACCCCACTCCTTCAATTTCCGTTTTTTAGACTAGAATGTGTTTACTTTATGCACCACGCGTTTCCCTATGTGCATCCCATTCCTTTGTGTAGTTTTTCTCATTGTACCCACATACTCACTTATGCACTCACATTTTCTATTTCGAAATTTACCATTTCTAATTAAATCTTACATTTCAATCGCATCATTTTCTAAAATAATAAATTATTTTTAATAAAAATTAAAATAGTTTTTTTTTTAAATGATAAAAATAAGAATAAATAAAATTTAAATTTTTTTTCTTCATTTTTTCTTATAGTGTCTAATTGACAGTTCGCGTCGCACGACACTTCTTTTTTAAAATACAAAAATTATAAAAATAGTTTTAGTGCCTAATCGACCGTTCACGTCGCACGACACTTCTTCTTTTTTTTAAATATAAAAATTATAAAACTAGTTTTAGTGTCTAATCCACCGTTTGCGTCGCACGACACTTTTTTTTTAAAATACAAAAGTTATAAAAATAGTTTTAGTGTCTAATCGACCATTCGCGTCGCACGACACTTCTTTTTTTAAATACAAAAAATATAAAACTAGTTTTAGTGTCTAACTAACCGTTCGTGTCGCACGACACTTCTTTTTTTAAAATACAAAAATTATAAAAATTGTTTTGGTGTCTAATTGACCGCTCGTGTCGCACGACACTTCTTTTCAAAAAATAAAAATTATAAAAATATTGTGGTGTCTTATCGACTACTCGTGTCGCATGACACTCCCTTTCATAAATAGAAAATATAAAAAATGTTTTTATGTCAACCCGGCCGCACGCGTCGCATGACACCTATTTTCACAAATGTCAAAAGACAATTTTAAAAATTAAATATTCTAATCAAGTTTTTTCAAGAACTATGTAATCCCTGATTTTTCATTGTGAATGAAAATACGTAGGAGCAAGGTCAGATCTTGTCGGGTTCACTTTCAAAATGTCATTTCTAAATAGTTTTATAAAGAACTACGTAGTCTTGATTTCTCAGTTTTTTAATGAGAATACGTAGGACCAAGGTTAATCCTTGTCGGGTCCTTTTTACTCAAAAAATAATTTTATTCAATATTTTCTTATTTATGGGAAAAATAAATATTTAAAATAAACATATCTCTTTTGTAAATTTAATTAAAGGTACCGCCTTTGGGCGGGTGCTGTAGGGTGTTAATACCTTCCCTACGCATAATCGACTCTCGGACCCTAAATTTGGTTTTCGCATACTTTATTTTACTTTTATAGGTTTTCCATAGTTTTCCAGAATAATTTATGGTGGCGACTTCAAATCTCTATTTTCAAAACAATTTATTTTTAGTTCGTCGTTCCGTCGCGATTTAGGTTGCGACAATTATCAAAAAGGAATATCTTGTATGTGCTTACTATCTTTGTAATCTTTTGTTATTATCTTTGTATTGTTTTGTTTTTATCCTTGTAACTAAAATATTCCACGAATTTTGGAAATAAAAACGATTTGTAATTATTTTTACCTATAAATGAAATGCTAACTTCCACAGTCAAGGGACGAAACTATTTTAACCTAAGTGCTCTCTTTTTCACTTTAGGCCAAGAAGATTCTTCATATTTATCTTAGATAAAGGACACTCAATCTTTTCTCGAAACACTTATGCTTTGAACATATAACAATACATACAAATAACACGCATCTAAAAAAGATTAAATCAAAGTCCATATCACATTTCAATACAGATACATATAATTAACCAAATAATTTAAGTTAAAACACATATAATTAGCTTCCCTAACTTGTGAAAATATCCTTTAATAACTCTAATCGTCTAAAACACCTTCCATTCCACAAGATGCTCTATCTACACATAGGGATATCACAAGAATGATGACGACCTACCATAAGGACCATTGATCAGTAGAAAGTCATATTGATGATTCAAAGAGTACATGCAAGCAAGAAAAGCTCACATGATGAAAATCGATTGGTCATACGAAAAGGGGAAAGACAATGAATTACTTGATCGAATAAATTGATCGGTCCAAATTGAAGAGCTTACCACGGGGATTACTCTTACGGTTTCGGATCTTCAATCAGGCGAATGGAGGGTGAGCACTCCTAGAGAAGTCAAAGAACTCTAGAAAATGGTTTCTACATAGATGGTGTGTTTAAAGTAATGTAATTTGTAAAATTTCCTATTCATATAAATTCTTTTAATATTAAAATGATTGAGTCTCACTATTTTCAAACCACTATCAATTTTAAAATACTATTTTCTAGGTCCTCACAATTTATATCGTTTAACATATATTCGCTTAAATGTTAACTAAGAAACACGTTTGAAATATCAACTAAATTTAACAAAATTTTGTTAAAATGACTAAACCCTCGTATTTCTAAATATGAGAAACCAAATTGGTCTATCAATTTTAAAATATCATTTTCAAGGTCCTCACAATTTAATCTGTTTGACATATATTCACTTAAATATTAACTAAAAAACACGTTTGAAATATCAACTAAATTTAACAAAATTTTATTAAAATAACTAAATCTTCGTATTTCTAAATATGAGAAACCAAATTGGTCCAAAATCTTGAAAAGATACTAATTCCAATGTTCACTTAAAGTTAAAAAGAGATAAAAACATATTTAAATCTTATTTTTATAAAAGTGAAGAAAAGTGGTTGGAAACAATAATTCTGCCAAAATGTCATCAAAATTTCTAGTTGAAATAGTGTACAAACATAGTAGAAAACCTTTCGACCCATAATAGTGTTCTTTTTTTTCATGAATAAGCATAAAAAAATTTAAATGTTAGTGAGTAAAACTATTATAAGTAGTTAAATTTTAATAATTTTATAGATTTAATTATTTTTATTGAGTATTACTAATTTAATGAGTATTGAATATATATATATATATATATATATATATATATATATATATATATATATATATATATATATATATATTTTTTTT
>Ga0209589_1012319_pt1 | contig 11660 bp, 8 predicted proteins | sample CowpeawhiteBW_FD_187525 | JGI IMG/M metagenome (GOLD analysis project Ga0209589, IMG submission 187525) | Root nodule microbial communities of legume samples collected from California USA - Cow pea white BW (SPAdes) (version 2) | ecosystem: Host-associated > Plants > Roots > Nodule | place: USA...
AAAAAAAAAAAAAAAGAAGAAGTAAAACTGAAAAGACAAAGGTCTTAGGTGATTCATGCATAACATGCATTCATGTACATATGCATTTCATATTATACGTGTAATTAAGATATTATACATTCCTTAAGTTTATATCAAGACCCTCTTCAATGGAATGGTCTTCGATTTCCTTTTATTTATATCAAGACCCTCTTCGATGGAATGGTCATTGATTTTCATGTGCTTTCATATTGATGCCCTCTACAAAAGCAATGGTCATCGATCTTTCATATCAAGGCCCTCTACAAAGGCAATGATCATTGATCTTTCATATCGAGGCCCTCTGCAAAGCAATGGTCATCAATTTTTCATATCAAGACCCTCTTCGATGGAATGGTCATTGATTTTCATATGCTTTCTTATCGAGGCCCTCTACAAAAGCAATGGTCAACGATCTTTCGAATCAAGGTCCTGTACAAAGGCAATGGTCATTGATCTTTCATATCGAGGCCCTCTGCAAAAGCAATGGTCATCGATCTTTCATATCGAGGCCCTCTGCAAAGCAATGGTCGTCGATCTTTCATATCAAGACCTTCTTCGATGGAATGGTCATTGATTTTCATGTGTTTTCAGATCGAGGCCCTCTACAAAAGCAATGGTCATCGATCTTTCAAATCAAGGCCCTCTACAAAGGCAATGGTCATTGATGTTTCATATCGAAGCCCTCTTCAAAGCAATGGTCATCGATCTTTCACATTGAGGCCCTCTGCAAAAGCAATGGTCATCGATCTGTCATATTAAGGCCCTCTGCAAAGGCAATGGTCATTAATCTTTCATATCGAGGCCCTCTGCAAAGCAATGGTCATCGATCTTTTATATCAAGACCCTCTTTGATGGAATGGTCATTGATTTCCATACGCTCTCATATCGAGGCCCTTTGCAAAAGCAATGGTCATCGATCTTTCATATCAAGGCCTTCTCCAATGGAATGGTCATTGATTTTTCTTAATGTTTGCATTGATGTGGTTTTTTTAGAACCCGTACGAAATTAGTGTTTCTGTCTTCTCTTGTCTTTTACTTTGATAAAATGAAAATGTCAAATTTTCATATTATCGAGTAAAATCTAAAAAAAGAGGGTGTAGCTGTCAACACCCAATTTCGTCCAGGGTATTAAAAAATTATTTCCGAAATATCCAAAAAAAATAAGTGGTAATAAATTGTCTTAAAAAATAATAAATTGATTAAAAACTTTTTCTTTAAATTTTTATTTTATTTTTAAATAATAATAATAAAAAAGATTTTGTTTTCAAATTAAAGATTGAATTAAAATAAAAATAAATTCATTTGTCTTTATGTTTTCTTTATTTAATTAATTGAAATTTAAAAATTAAAAAAAAAGGAAAACGATTTTGATTAATGGGAGGGAACAATTGATGTTTTGATAATAGTGTAAGTTCCATCAGTTTTTAAAGAGCACGTTAATATAGAGGGAGTAACTGCCATTTTGAGAGGAGGAAAGGAAGAACATTCAAGGAATAGGATCATCTTTTCACTAACATTTTGAGGGGAGGAAAGGAAGAACATTCAAGAATAACGGTACTATATAACAAATTATTTTAAAAAAATGACTTTTCTTACTTTTCCTAATTTCAATTTTATTTCTTTCTTTAGTAGACACTATATATCTTTTTATTTTTTATATTTTTATTAGTTTTTTTTATATACTTATTAGTCTAATATATTTAAAAAAAAATATTTTTTATAGCTTTTTGTATCGTTATTTTTTTCCATTTTTTTATAAATTCAAATTTATTTTATAAAACTATTTTGATTATTTAAAAACTATTTTTCTATTTTCAATTCATTATTATTATTTTTTATTATAAAACTTTTTTTATTCTTATTCTTAATCATAAAAATTGTTTTTATGTTTTTTTTTGTGTTTATCTTTTAAACCATTCATATCACTTTTGAGGGGTTGTAGTATTTAACATTGGTGCAGACCGTGCCATACTTTTCCTTTCTCTTTTTGGCTTAGTTTTCACGTGAATGAAGGGTACACAATCCTTAGTTTCCTCTTATTTTTATGCGTAAAAAGAATTGGGACAACGAGTTGTAAATTGTATGCATGATAAGTTATATTTTGTTATTTTCTTTAAAGGGTTTACATGCACTTGGAGTATTAAGTAATTCTTTTTTATTGTCCTTGTAATTGATTGAATATTGGGTGTATATTAAATATACGGGTGATATATGAATTTGGTTTGGTTGTGAGACTTTATTTTTTCAAGCATGATGTGATGGTGTATATCTGGTTGGCAATATGTAATTTTCATGGGTTGCATGATGGAAGTGTTTTGCCTTGTTGAGAATGCTTGATGGAATTAAATGTTGTGTGAGGTTTTCCGTACCTAGGAACCCAGTGAAGACTCTTTCGCCTTTGTGAAGCAGTGGAAAGGGGTCCTCTTCGCTTGAAGCAGTGGTAGAGGATTGGTTCGAGTGTTGTACTCTCTCGCCTGTGTGAAGCAATGGGGAGGGGATAGATGTTTCACCTTATTTCGACTCGTTGCCAGTATAGTGCCCGATGTGCAATGCATCAACGTTTTTACTCATAATTCCTTGAGGGATAAGGAAGACCGTCTGACTGCCTTAAGTGGGACACATCGAACTATCTGTTCTAGGAAACTAGATGTTGTTGTGGGGTGAGAGGCCGCGAAAAACCAAAGATTGATTATAATCACTATATTTGAATAATTGGGATGAATGTGATGTTATGTTTGGTTTGGCATAATTGATTGGATTTTTATTAAGTGTTACTTGAATGCGATGTTGGGTATTATTGGACATATTTTATTTATGAATTTCTTTTATGAATATCATTATTTATGGTTAGCTTACCTCTATTTATTTGTTTGTATGTTTGTTGCATGTGCGATGATTGTATAACGTGTGTGTTATACGACAGCAAATGATAATGCAAAAGCTTTTGGCATGGAGTAGATCGACGAGAGACTGGGGTGAACTCGAGAGTTTTTATAATTATTTAGTTGTTTTAAATAAGATATTAAAAGTTATGTAATTTTCTTTTGTTCGCAATTATTATTGGAAGCTTTTCACAAAGTGACATTTTGAACCATGTAATTTAAATTAAATTAAAAGTTTTTATTAAGTACATTTTCAATGTTACTTCCTTTTCCACTATTAAAAATTCTAACGTTCCGTGACATCCCAAAATTGGGGTGTTATAGGCTTGGTTGACTTTTTTTAAGTTGACTTGTTGATCTTGACTTTGGGTTGACTTGTTGACCCAAAGGATTAGCTTAACCTAAAGCCAACATGCTAATTCAAATTTAACTTGTTTTGTAGGTTCATTAAGAGGTGAGACAAGGAAGGACAAATGGCGTATTTAGATGACTTTGGGAGAGCACATGTGGAGGAAAGAAAAGGAGCAAAGCTTTGGGAGAAACATCTAGAAAGGATGACCACATGCCTTGGCAACAAAGAAGTCTAGAAACATCTAGAAGGAACATCCACCTTGCCTTGGCCAAGAAGGCTTCTAGAATGTGACCATGTGCTCCTTTGTTGACCTACTTTCTAGACTTTAGGTTTTGTTATTTTCATTGTAATCCTTTTTAGCTTATTTGTTTTTGCTAAGAGGCCCCTAGACACTTCTATTTAAGGGGACCTTTAACACTTGTACAATGGTTGAAAATTTTGGAGAAATTAAACACCATTGTGTATCAACCATTGTGAGAGTCTTTCTCCCTAGGTAGTGAATGCTTTTAAGCCTTATCTTGAATCTTGATTCAAGTGGCGGCACATATCCACTCATCTTCAAGATTGCCATGGCTTCTTCTAGCCTAACCTTTTAGTGGCGTGCTTCTCACATTTTCATCATTCCTTTCCTTTCCATTTTATGCTTTCTTCTTCCTTTGTGTGTGTTACTTGTGTAGCGTCCCTACTGGAAATTACTTAATTAAAATAAATAAATAAGAAATGAAGATCAAACGACAAAATTTTATTATTTCCAAACGCGGGAAAATTTAAAATTTTATTCAATGCGCTAAAATTAGATTAAAGCTAAAGTAATAATCTTATTACAATTTTCAAAATCCAACAAAACAGAAGAAAACATAATTCATTTCCTAGCTCAAGTCCCCAAGCTAGCCCTCTCTCCGTCTTTATGCATCGCCATCATGACTTGTAATATCATCTGCTCCTATGTAACGAATCACACGATCATCACCAAACACAAACAGAAAGGGTGAGCTCATAATAAAAATAACACATACTTTAATAATATCAATTACCTAACTAATTTAGTCTAGTGAGTTCTTGGCCAATAATACCCTAAGGCTTCTCAATTGCAAATTCCTCAATTTAATGACTCTAACTCACCAAGTGTTCCTTCATTGTATAATGCTTAATCAATTATATGTAAATCACCATCAAATCGAGTACTTGAAAATAGGCAACCTACTACTATTGCACTGTAATGATACCAAACCTATCACTCATTGCCTTCCAATTAAGTTACACAATTCATGATGAGTTCCTTAACCTATAACATTAAAATTCTCCAACGTCTCGAAGTCTAGTATACCCTACAATCAGATCTTTTCAGATCCTACCATCCAAATCATCAATATTCTTCATTCTGGTTTAAGTTACATATCCTTACTATCTTTCCCTTCACCTCATATAAACATTCTTCATACACTATCAATTTCTACATTTTAATTCATTAAAACTTAAGCACAAAACTCTCATCCCTCCAATTTTCACTTCACGGACCAGACCCAAAACCACGATATCCAGTGTTGCCCATTGCCAAGCTGAAATTTCCAGCTATCGCCTGGCGGTAGATCATGCGCTGCCAAGTGGTGTATCAAATTTTGGAAGAATTCCCCTTTTCTTCCTTGCATGAGTCCCATTCGCTCCTCCGCCATCTCGTCTCGCCATACACTAAACATAATTCATACGCATTCCCAAAATTACACATGCATGAATAATGCCAAACTTAAATAGCTCTTAGACGTTGAAATCAATTTCCTAATTGTCCGCTTTCAACCCTTCTCATAATCCCATGATCACCCATACACCCTTGGTCCAAAGTTTCATTATACACTCAATCCTATTCAGATTAAAGCATAAATCATCATACGCAACGTACATAAACAAGTTTCCAGAAATCATGATAACTCCTGCGCCAAACAACACAAAAAAAGCCAAAATAGCTTCGTGTTGCCTCGCAGAAATTCATTATCCGCCAGGCGGTTCATGATGCTACCTAGTAACTAGGTCACTACTAACGCGTCGCTTGGCGACATCATCATGCCCGCCAGGCGGTTTCTAGGCGGAAAGTCAGAAACTTACGAAAAACGACGTGGAATTGGGTAAACTCTCATGCAATTATACATGGCAAAACACATTTATTCATACATAAGTCCAAACACAATGAATATCTCCCCTTACATTTAAAGTATGATTATCATGTTCCCATATTTGCCCAAAATCCGTCATGATCATGCAACACTCGATCATAGTGATATCATCAATAGTGGCCTTTTTCACACACTTATAACATCATACATTCGAGCTAACATATATAGGTTCATATATTCAACATGGCTCAGCAAGCACTACTAAAAACATACTCATCAATCACACATCTATATATTATATATCTACATTTACCAATCAAGGCCATACCGACACTTAAGCACACTTAATCATCCATTAACCAATCATGAGTGATGTATATCTCTAGCTGAAGATATCCAATACCAATCTCCACCGTTCAAAGTGAATAACAACATTTTATGAATCACTTGTCAAAATTTCACCTAAATCGGACGGTTAACGAATCGGGAAACACAATTTTACGAAAACTGTGCAAACTAGAAAAATCTGTGGCGCCTAGCACCCAGAATTGAAGAGCTTGGCGCCTGGGTATAAAACCTGCGCCCGGTGGTTCTTGTTGTGCGAAAAGTACAAATAATAGCTTTTTTGCATAGTGTTCGCATCGCCTAGCGGAGTCACCCTTGCCGCTAGGCTGTTCATCACAGAAAAACCTAGAATTGGGTTATCACTCATGCGCCTGGCGGCACATTCAAAGCCGTCAGGTGGTTTTTGGGAATTTTTCCAGAAACTTGAAAACACCATGATTTGGGATTATGCAAGGCATCATGATCATACATTACAATACAAAACAATCATAAAGCATGTATATACGTGAGGAACTCCCCTAACCTGATTTCCTTACTAAAAGCTTGAGAATTCCAAGGTTTTTCTTGATCAACAATGGTTTCCTTTAACACCTTCTGCAACAACCCTCAATCCTCTCTGGACGCGACTCTAATGCTCACAAAACAAATTTAGATGTTTTCCCTAGGCTGCCATATGCTTTTTCTTTCTATTTCTCTTCTCTCCCTCACTCTAAACTCACTTAATCAACCATCATTAATCAAAAAACGAAAATAGCATTAAGGTTGTGTTAATTGCTATTCAAGATACATTATGGTTTGTTTTTCCAACCCTCTTGGGGTTTCTTTGCCCTTTCACATTCATGCCAAAAGAAGTTTTGGCAAAAAGGTAGTTTAGTTTGGGTTCACCAAGGTTCAAACCCATAACCATGCTAATGTCAAACCACTACACAACCATTCAACGAATTCATGTTTCATGATAATTCCTATAAATATAGGATTACATTATCACTCATCATGCTCCAACACATTATTAAAATAATAATAAATTAAATAACATATAAATCACATACATAGGACTTGAACCCAAGTCCTCTCACACAATTAAGTACTCTCAACCACTTAAGCTAGTACTTTTCCACATCACACAAGTCAGAATTAAATGTCATAAAGGCTCCCACTACCCACATTTATTAATTAATTAATTAAATTGCTCGGGTCTTACAACTTGGGTTTTACTCTTTTATGTGTTGTCCACTCTTATTTGTTTTGAATCAATCCATTCTTCTCTTCTCTAGAACCTTGGAAAAGAACCTTCACATCTAGATAGCTTGCTATCTTAATGTCCAATGGAGATTTCCTTGGTTTTCTTAACCAATCATCACCATATTCATTAATCTTCTAAAAGGAACAAGATAATCCTACATCAAAGGCCCAAGATGAACTTCACATGGGTCAAGGAAGATATGAAGACCTAGCCTAGAACTTTTTTCTTGTAAATACTAGATTAGGATTTTATTTTGGGCTTTGTATTTTGGGCCCAATAAAATACGGTTTTCTTTGGGCCATGCATTGGGCCATTAAAGGAAAATGGGCTTTAGAAGTAATTTGGACCAAAAAGGGAATTAGGCATTGATTTGGGCTTGAACGAAACACATAATGCTAAAGGGATCTAGAAGCTTCAAGGCTTGCTCTCCAAGGCTCCAAGTCGACGCACCTTGGCAAAGAGAGTATGACTTGCTTAGGTGGCAAGTCACATCTCCCATATGCTCCCTTCTGGCTCCAAAATTCAAATTTCTAGACTCATTTTTCCCTCTTCTTTTTGGAGACTCCTTAGTCTCCTTTTGGCTATAAATAAAGGTCTCCTCTCATGTATTTTTCATCTTGAAATTGAGTAATGAATTGCTTCCCAAATTTGTGCACAAACCTCTTTTGAGCTCACCTTAGAGTAAACTCTTCTCTAATTAGTCTAGTCTTCTTAGGAGTTAGCCTCATCTCTCTTAAGAATCCTTCCACCTACACCAAACCAAATACCTTAAGCTTCCTTCCTTCATGCTTCCACGTCTAAGCTTCCATTCTTTACACAAGCTTCAAAAGAGACAAGGAGAAGCCATCTTTATTTTATTTTATTATTATTTTATTTTTATTGTTTAATTTTATTTCATTATTATTATTATTATCATTTTTAATATTATCATATTTTTATTTCCTATTCGACATTTTGGGGAAATGGTTGAGTTCTTCCTAGTTTAAATATTATTTGCTTGTATAAGATTGTTCATTGGGTATAACACTTTGTGTTGATGGTTTTATATGAATTTATTATAATTTTCTGGGAGGTACGAAAGTAAGGTTATGATGTTCATATATATATATATATGTGTGTGTGTGTGTGTGTGTATGTGTTTATGTATGAGCACGAGGAGGTGCATCACATGTGGTTACGAAGGTAACACAATGTAACTCTGCACAATTGTTTGGATGTGGACTTGGCCAAGGCTCTCGATAAAGAGTAATGGGAAGGTACAGTTCGTCGGGGCTCATGCGATGAGTAATGGGAAGTGGTATGTTTCGTCAACGCTTATGATACGAGTATGGGGAAGTTTTATACTTCACCGAGGCTCGGTACGAGAGTAATGGGAAGTGACATCCTGTGTAGTCTTATGTGCGAGGGTTACTATTCATCTTCTATTGATGTTGATTTTCATAATTTGTAATTGGCTTCGCATATTCATAATGGTGTATGCATGCGTGTGTTCAAGTTCATGATTGAATTCATATCCTTCTGGGTCTAGGGATTTGTTATTGATTGATGTGTTGTACAATGTGATGTTTATTGGGTGAGATGATGTGAATTAATCATGATTAATAGTTTGATGTTAGCTCACCCTTTTTTGGGTTTGTGTTTGTGCGATGAACGTATAACTTGTGTTATACAAGAGCAAAGGATAATACATGTGATTTTGGTGAGGAGTAGAGACGCGTGGGAATTTGGGATTTTTCTTGGAATGATTTCCAAAAGCTTTTTAGATGTTTTTATTGTTATGGTTTTCCACTAGTAATTTTTAGGTTTATATTTAAAATATAAACCATGGAGGTTAATTCTTAATTATTTTGCATGGATTTTATTTGCATGAAATTGGCAGGTACTATGTTTTAAAGTTTTGAATTTTCCTAGTTTAATAGGATGGTATCGAAAAATCTTACTGGATGTGTTATTTGAAAATAACTATTATCAGTGGCGTCCTAGACGAGATGTTACAGTTGGTGTCAAAGTTTTGGTTTTCAAAGGTTTTTGGGGCTTTGGGGAATGAGCTCGTTGTATTTCTATTGTGGAACTTTGATTGATATTGTGTTTATTATAAATCCTTGTAGAGTCTCTTTTAAGAAGTCTCTTGATTGGTAAAATTGGTTGAATTGTTTTTCTTATAATTGTTGTTTGAAATTGATGTGTACAATTCGGAAATGGCACAAAGACAGGACAATCCCAACACCTTTGCTGATGACATTGCACAAGCCATTCCTTGAATGGTCGATGTGATGCAAACACAACCTATAGCAAGTGTGCCTAGAATGGATAACTTCATGTGAATGGTCGATGTGATACAAACACACTCCTCAAAGGAGATATACTTTGTGAATGTCAGTTTGAAAATACACAAAAGACCCAAAAGCTGCCCCAGTTATGGTATTTGGGAAAAAGGTATGGGAAAATGGATCTATGAATGTCAAGGTGGAAAAAATTCATGTGAGACCCACAAAGTTGCCCCAGATTTGGGATATGGATTTTGTTCAGAAGAGATAATGGATATGGAAAGAATTGGCTAAAAGAATTGCCCAAGTTGGTTTGATTTTCTTTCACTTGCTTTGGCCAGTTAAATACACAAAATTAAGCTTATAAAAATCAGAACAATCAATATTTAATTTGTGTGGACTTTTATTTGGCTTGTAACGTGGCTATGGGCTAAAAGGCTTTGAAAGAAAGGATATAAAGGCCCAAATAATTTTTTAATTTTTTTTTGCAATTTTTTTTAAACAAGAGCTACCATCTAGGTATTGCAACAACTATTTCTCAAGACTTTTTTAAGACTTTGCTTTTTTCAAATTTTATTTCAATTTCTTTTCATTTGCCATCACTTTGTGATTACTTTTGCTTTTTGGCTTTGTTTTCATTGAATTTTCTTCATTTGATCACTGAGTGCTTTTTGTGTGCATCTCAAGCTAACTTCTAGTACGATGACGATGATAACCCTTGTGTGGGAACAATTTAAAAGAATTTTTTTTTTGGCTCAACAGGGTAACAAAGGATATTTTACTTTTTCGGACGAAGAAAAATGGCCACATATCATTTCAAATTTCGATTGCTTTATTTTCAAAAGATTAACTTTGTGACAAAGCTCAATGACTTCAACACGAGTCACTTTTTCTTTTTCTTTCTTTCCTTTGTTTCATCTTTTTTCTCCTAGATTGCCCTCTTGTGTTTTCAATCTAGTAGACTTCTTTTTCTTTTTTTTCTTTTTTTTTGAAAATTGTTTCTTATTTGTCTCAACGAATTCAGGGATCATCCAACTAGTGCAAACAGATAAATATTGGCAAATTTGCCCCAGTGTGAAAAATAATTTTTATTATATGAGTAAAACCAACGGTGTTAGGGCAAATCTTTTTATTTTGGGAGAGTGAAGGGTTGACGCTTTCTAGCCACACATGTACAAGTGTTTTCAAAAGAAAAGATCAAGTTGTTATTCTTCATTAAGCATTTTGACCCCAAAAGATATGACAACCCACATTTTTATTATTCTTTTCTCTCTTTTTTTGCTTTTTTTTGTATTTGAAAAACTTGAATTCAATGATTAGCAAGAAAAACAAATGACTCATAACATACTCCTTTTGCCTTTACTTTTTGTGTTTTTTTTATTTGTCATTTTTTTTGACACCCTTTTAGGACTTGTTGTGGAGGAAATCTTGAATATCTCAACTGCTTTGAAATTCATGAAGGATGACATGATGCAACTTATCAAAGTATTCATAACAATATGAAAGGTAATTCAACAATCTAACACAATATGAAAAACATAATATTTTCAATGTTTACAAAGCCATGGTGTTTTTCATGCCGAGGTGTTTTCATGTCCTTGTAGAGGATTTTCCTCAACATTAAGTTATCTGTCTTCAAATGTCAACAATCCTGAATCAATCAAGGATTGTACCTTCTGCTTCAAAGTCGTGCATGCTTCTGTTGAATGACCCGGTGCTCCTCCATCGTAATCACATCTTGTGTTTAAATCATAATTCTTTGGGTACGGAGGTCGTACAAGTTTAGTGGGACAAATATCTTTGAGGTTGTCGCGGAGGAGATTTGGTAACAGCTCTGTGTAGGTCATAGGGATATGAGTGAAATTGACAGCTTTTTTGCCTCGATTGTAATTTTTCCGCCCAATGTCCTGATGAAGGATTATCTTGTTCCTTTTTAAGATGATTGAATATGGTGTGAGTTGATTAAGAAAGCTAAGTGAAATCCCCACTGGACATTAAGATAACTAGTTATCTAGATGTGAAGGTTCCTTTCACAAAGCTCAACAGAAGAAGATGATGGATTGATTCAAAACAAAAAGGAAATGGAAAACACATAAACCATAGAAAATCAAGAACAATTAAAGGAAGAAGAAAACATAAAATGGAAAGGAAAGTAATGGTAAAAATGTGAGAAGCACGCCACTACAAGGCTAGGCTAGAAGTCATGGCAACCTTGAAGATGAGTGGATGTGTGCCGTCACTTGCTATGCAAGATAAGGCTTAAAAGTATTCACTCCCAATGGAGGAAACTCTCACAAATGGTTGAGACACAAGAGTATTTTTACTTCAAAATGTTCAACCCTTTTACATGTCTAGGAGCACCCCTTATATAGAAGAGTTTAGGGGCCTCTAAGCAAATAAAAGATACCTAAGGATGTCTCTACAAAAACCTAACCCTAGCTT
>Ga0209589_1012321_pt1 | contig 11654 bp, 8 predicted proteins | sample CowpeawhiteBW_FD_187525 | JGI IMG/M metagenome (GOLD analysis project Ga0209589, IMG submission 187525) | Root nodule microbial communities of legume samples collected from California USA - Cow pea white BW (SPAdes) (version 2) | ecosystem: Host-associated > Plants > Roots > Nodule | place: USA...
ACAAATCTAGCTACCTTTTCTTCTTCACTTTCAAATTGGAGTCCTACTTTGAGAAGCATGGACTCCATCATTTTAAAATACTCATTCACACACATGGACCCTTGTTGAAGCCTTTGGAGCTTCAAAAGAGTCTCCCTCCTATAGTAGGAAGGGACAAATCTAGCGCGTATCAAAGTTTTAATGTCCATCCAAGAGGTCGTGGGTGGCTCTTGGTTAATATTGTCCATACACAATTGATGCCACCATGTCATGGCATAATCCTCAAATTCTAAAACTACCAAGTCTACTTGTTCTTGATCACTAACTAAATGAATATTAAAGATTTAGTCCACTTTTTGCTCCCATTCAATGTAGAGGTTTGAATCATTCTCTCCCTTGAACTTTGGAATTTTGATTGGTGGAGGTTGTCTTTGTGGGAGATGATTGCACCTTCCCCCACCATCATGGTCGCGCCTTCTTCTTCTTCCACCATGGCTAGAGTCCTCAGAAGAAGATTTCCTCCTTCTCCTCTCATCTTCTCTAAGCTCAAGTCTTTGGATGTGCTCTTGTAGGAAGATCTCACTTTGTCTCTTATCCGCCCTCAATTGATCAAAAGTTTTCCTTCTACTCACTTCCATCTCACGTAGGATGTTGGCAAGGGTGATTTGTTCACTTTCTTGGGTCATAGGAGTCACCATGGGAGGGGAATAAGGTGAAGTTGATTCCTCCTCCTTTTCTACATCCAAGATTGGATCCATATTCATGTTCCTACACCAAAACTCACCAAAAACCGAGACAAGAAAGATGTTAGACAATAAAACAAGCCAAACTTGAGACCAAGTGTGGTCTTCACAAGCACCCAAGTGTTTTTTTATCACACTCCCAAAGCACACAAGCAAGGCTAGCACTCAAATTCCTTCCAAACAAGTGAAAACACCTTACAATTGATGAAAACCTTTCAAAAGAAAAACAAGTGGCTTGGCCACAACACTCTGGAAAAACAAGGAAATGAAAACAACTAAGACAAAACAAAGATTACCTAAAGACAAGCAAACAAAGCTCAAAAACAAGAAAGTTTAACTTCTAAGGAAATTTGTTTTAAAGACAAAACTTGAACAAGACTAAAGCAATGAAATGCACTTTTAAAGACTCTAGGGAAAGCATTTAAACAATCCAAGATTATACCTCAAATTATGCATACACCAAGAAAGATCATAACCAAGTTAAAGCATGGAACTAATTTGTCAATATCACCCAAAATCCATGTATAAAATTTGGTAGCATAACACTTAGTAAAAATGGCCAAATGGATTCACCAAGCAACACATTAGCTCTCGGCCAAACTGTTTTTGGTCATGAAAATAATTTTTCTTTTCAAAACTAGGTACTTAAGTTGATGAGAAATATATTTTAGGGTGTCTTGAACACTTAGTTACTTAAAATTAGGTCAAAATCAATTTCAAGGAGCATACAACAACAAAAGACATAGATCTCATGCAATAGCTCAAATACTTAGAAACAAGAACAAGAAAAATCAAAGAAGCATATGACAAGAGACTCAAAAGTAGCTAGGAACATTTTAAGAAGACTTTCAACATGTGAAGAAAATTTTTGGCATGGTAACAACTTAGTAAGCTCTCGGCAAAGGAACAATAAGCACAAAAATTTCATGTTTTCACTTCACCAAGCAACATATATCAAGAGATAGAGTTTTTGGATACTTTAACCTCAAGTGAAGTGGAAAAATTATGTGCACGCCATCTTGAACACCACAAGGCCGAGAGGTCTCCAAGACAAACATGCCACCAAAACAAAGGTTAGCATAAGAAAAACACCATATTCAAGATAACCTAGGCTCTAGATACCAAATGATGAAGGTTTATCTTGTTTTCTTTTAGAGTTACGAATATGGTGAAGTTGTTTAAGAAAGCTTTTTGAAAATTCTCACTGGACATTAAGATAGCATGCTATCTAGATGTGAAGGTTCATTTCTCAAGCTCATGAAAGGAAGAAGAGAGTTGGATTCAAGCTTAAAAACACACACGACAATAACAACACTTAAAGAGCAAAATGAAAGAAGAAACAATAAAAATGGAAACCATAGAAGATGAACAATGGAAGAAGCACACCACTCATAGGGGGATCTAAGCCAACCAAACCCTAGAGATGAGTGATGGTGCTGCCACTTGCAAGCAAGATAAGGCAAAAGTGAGTTCACTTCTAAGAAGGAGAGCTCACGGAAATGGAGGTTGAATAGACAAAGTTTATAACAAAATGATCAACCCTTTTACAAGACAAGGAGCACCCTTTAAATAGGAGTTCATAGGGGTCCTTTAGCAAATACAAAAACATGAAAAGGGTTAACTAGCAAACCCTAAACCTAATGTGAGAGTGATTCTCGGCCAAGTGAAGGGAGATGATTGGTGGATGCATTCCCATGAGAATTCTAGGCCAAAAGAGGAAAGAGACCAAATAGCCTTCTAAGGAAAGAAACCAAAAAAGCAAAAGGAAACAAGGTACATGTCTACTTTTGCTTTATGCTTTTTGCTTTCCTCTCTCTTCCACACCAGTGCAGTAAAGGCTTTTGGCCCCGGTTGTTTTTGATATTCTACCCCGGTTCCAGAACCGAGGCATATTAGAGTGAGGCCAAAAGGGATGACTTTTGGCCTCGGGTGTGAACTGAAGCCATAAAGCTACTCTTCTACCTCGTTTCTACTGTGAATAGAAGCCATTGTGTCAACGGTGGCTCAGCCGCACAATGGAGGCGTTCTCGTCCACAACAACGATTGTCAATGGTGGTTTGTGAATCTGCAGGGGTCGCGACAATGTTTGCAGATTTGGTTTTTTGATTTGCAGGTTTCGCAATCGCAGATCTGGTAGAAGTGGTCACAGGTTTCACAATCGACGCCGTCTAAGACGGTGTCGCCGAGAGGACGAGAGCTCAACTGCCCACCGAGAAAGTTGTTCCAAATGTAGTTAGCAACTTGTGTTGCGTCGTCGACGGAGCTGAGGGAGTACTTTGATGCCTCTACTTTGGCACCCCTTGATCTGATCGCTGAACACGTTGCAGTTGTTGATAGAGGGGTTGTAGTGGCCGGTGAGGTTTAGTTGCGGGGTCTGGCCGCCGCCGAACATGGACAAGAATGCTATGTTGATGTTGTCGTTTTGACCCCAGTAGACGACGATTCCTTCTACGTGGGAGGGTTTGAAGAGAGAAATGAAAATGAGCAACAGAGGGAGTAACAGGGGTGAAAGTTCTTTGCGGGAAGAGAGAGAGGAAGGAGTTGCAGATTCGCGGCGCGGGGAAGTAGAAGGGTTCGCGAAATTGAAACCCTAAATAAACCCTATGGCTTCGGTTCCTCTAACAACTGAAGCCATATACCCATTTTTGGCACCGGGTCTTGTTGGACCGAGGCCAAACACCTAACGACTACTTCACTTTTTTAAAAATGCAGTCCCTTTTTTGCTTTGGGTCTTGTTGGACCGAGGCCTATAACACTCTCTGGCACCAGTTTTGCGCGAACCGAGGCCTATAGTTGTCTTTGGCTTCGGGTGTTAGCTGAACCGAGGCATAAAACTTAGCTAGAATTGCAAAAATACCACCGCGCCATTATATGCTTCGGTTCCTGACCAACCGAGGCATATAAGGCGAGGTAAAAAGAAAATTCTGCACTCATGCCACTTCATCAATGTGCTCCAATCACCATGTGCCACCCAGCCATGCTCTACTTTCTCTTAATTACCTATAAAACAAGACAAACAAGGATTATCATGTTGGTTTAAGTTAATCTAGTCTTGGTCAAAGGTCAACTTTGGGTCAAAGTCACCAAGTCAACCAAAATAAGTCAACTAGAAACCAACTTAGGGAATTCAAACTAAAGTAATGCAAAACAAAGATAAAGGTGATGGAATAGAAAACTACCCTCTAGACATGCTTCTAGTGATCCTTCTTGAGGGAGCTTCCAAGGAGGTTGTATGGTGGGTCACAACTTCATCAGCGTGAAATTTTATGTTTAAGTTTGAATTGCATCATATATTCTAAATGGTGTGAATACTTCCCGTTTCTGCTTGCATTTTCGTATTTCTGGAAAATTTTCAAAAGTCGTCTGGCGAGCTATTCATAGCCGCCAGGCGGCACATGCATTTTGGCGTATTTATGAGTTCTTGGAGAGGAACTGCCTGGTGGTGAGCTCCTGACCGCCAAGCGACGCATAGCATATTCACCCAACCAACTTGACTCGATTCTTGATGTTTTGAGGTTTTGAGGTTTCACTTATTGGAAGTTTTAGGAATGGATCGTGAACCTAAACATGTGAGTACAGCCTTTTGAGTCGTAAATTGAATGAAACCAGGATAGTGGAGAGAGGTTGAGGTTCGTAGGTGCAAGGGATTTATGGGTTCTTGGAATAGTAGTAACTGCCTAGCGGCACCCAATTGGCCACTAGGCGCCATACCAAAGATGCGGGTGGTGTTCTGATTCATGAAAAATGTTGTTTTTCGTATTTTTGCAGAACAGGAACCACCCGGCATTGGTTTTGTACCGCAAACGCTAGGTTCCAAATTTCTGAGTGCTAGGCGACACCGTTTTTCTAGTTTGCGTAATTTTCTTAAAACTGCATTTCCCGATTCGTTAACCGTTTGATTTAGGTGAAATTTTAACAGGTGGTCCATAACATGTAGTTCTTCAGTTTGAACGGTGGAGATTTGATTTGGAGGTCAGTATCATGAGATATATGTTACTCATTATTGCTGGTTTTGAAGGCTTTAAAATGCATGAATAAGCTCTTGATAATTTCAAGTAACTTCTAATGAAGCATGATTGGATTATGTTGTAAGTTTCTATGAATTTGAATGTTCCTTTGGGTTAGTCACATGTTGAGAATTGGTTTATTGGTGAATGCATGTGTGTCAATATGAATTTGCATTGGTGCACATGATCATGTGCGTAAGTTGTTAGAGTGCTACTACTTTATATTTGTTTGAGCATGCATTATTCATGAGTTAGAATTGAATGTTAACATGGATTTAAAGGGTGGAATATATATATATATATATATATATATATATATATATATATATATATATATATATATATATATATATGAATATGGGGGAATTGATGCATATGATATATGGTTATACTTGGGTACACGTGTGATGAAGCCATTTAAGTTGAGATTATGCATGTGAGTCATGTGGATTTTTGAAAGCCTATATTCTTGATTATGGATATGCATAATTATAAGAGTAGGATTGATTTTACTATGTTTTGGCTGCTTAAAAACCAGTACTGCGCAAGTACTAGTGTAACAACCTAGCGAATGTGTTTGACCGCCAGGCGATAGCTACCAAACCAGTAGAGTATTAAAGCGTGCGGTGCTTGGTACCAGGGTTGTCCCGCTAGGCGATACTTGCTAAAATAGTAGCATTAGTGGCAATTGGCGCCTGATAGCACGTGTCCCCCACCAGGCGAGCTAGAAGCATTGTGCGCTTGGCGACTCATGAGTAGCGCTAGGCGATGTTGCTGAGGCAAAGATGTTTGGCTTGCTTTGGATGTGCGTGGTCTACAAGGCTTCTATGATATCTTAAAGGTCAGCTTGCTGTGGCTCGGAACGTATCCCTTGAGTTGTGGCTCGGGATAGGGGTTAAGCATGTGGCATTCCTTGAGTTGTGGCTCAGAATGGCATCCCTCGAGTTGTGGCTCGGGATGGCGGATGAACATGAGGAACTCTTGAGTTGTGGCTCAGGTTGGCAATTGCTACTGGTGTGAGTGTGCGGGTTGTGGCTCGTATAGCGAGTCCAGATAGATTGCCCTCCTTAGTATGAGACCAACGAGTTTGGTAGTCTTGGGACATTACGAATATTATTCGTATTGGGAAATCCACCTGGTGTTACAGTGTGTGATCCATAGCATGATTTTCCGCACGTGCTCTATTGGTTGTGGCCGATAGGTGTGGCAGCAAGACATCTTTAGGTACTCACTAGAAGACGTAGAACACGGTTAACATGGTTGTGACCATGTCGTATGAAATCAAAGGATGGAATTCCTTTGGTGTGATTGTGTTATATATATAAATGTGTTGTATATATGTTTTATTCTATTAGCTCACCCTATCTGCTTTTGGTTGGCAATGATTATATATGAAGTATACGTGAGCAGATGATATTGCAGGTGGATCTGGTGAGGCGTAGACCCAGAGCGGGGCTAGTCTGGGATAAAGATTTCACAGAGTTTTATTTAATATGTTTTCGAATCAGTTGTAATACTTTATATCGTTAGACTTGGATATTATATTTAAGTTTTATAAAGTTTGAAATTTCTCGCGTTTTTGGTAAATGTATTTATAGTTAATGATTTTTATTTTCTTATTTTATTCTATTATTTAAATCCGTAATATCCGGTCGGGATGTTACAGACAACGATGGCAGCGGCAGCGACAGTGACTGGGACGACAACGATGAAGAAGAACACGGAAAAAATGAAAGAGGGAGGAGGAAGAAGATGAATCGTGCACGTTATTTACTAACGACTTTTTTGGTAATTATCGACGTATTTTTTGGTCGGTAATTATCGACGGATTTTACGGATTGATTTTTTCATCAATAATTACCAACAAATTTATCGGCAAATTTCCTTCATTAATTACCAATGGAACATGATTTTTGTCGGTAAAATATTACCAACAAGAGTTTTACTAAACAGATTTTTGACCATCAGTAATTCTGATTTAGCGATGGATTTTTACCATTCCCGACGGATTTTTGAGCGTCGATAATATCAGTTTTTCTTGTAGTGGAAAGATATGACTTAACATGGTTAATTTTTTTGATAAACAAGGAAAAAACCTAGAAACTCTAGACCTCCTTTGAGAAACCAAAAGGGCAGCATAGAGGCAGTTGTTGGGGAAGTAAAAGCACAAATTAATGGCCACTAACTTTAACTTTTAATTAATTTTTGTTTTAGTATATTTTTTTATTCTTTTATTTTGGGGGCTGAAAATTGAGAGGGAGAAGGGAGTGAGTGAGGAAGTAAAGAGTCATAGAGTGTGGTAGCAAGGAAAGGTAGAGAGAAACGAAATTTGCAATTTAGGGAGAGAAAGGGAGTGCTGGAAAGGAGTTTTAGAGTGGGAACAAGGGTTAAAGTGTTAAGTACAAGAAAGGATCATCGGGAGTGCACTAGGAGCAAAGAAACCAGGTAAGGGGAATTGAACCTAGTAACCTAGTCTATCTTTTGTTACTACTGATGTTTGTTGTATGAAATATATAAAATGATAGGACTGTTATTTGCGGTTTGTTGTTTGTTTTCTCTACGCTATGATTCAAGTTTTGACGTTGCACACCACTATTCTCATATGCTTTGCGTGATGAAAATATAAATGTGTTATATGCGGATTTTGTTGTTTTAGGGTAGTCTTTTTGGACTCACTCGCGTGTAGTGAGAAGGTTTATGAAACATTAGAGGACCATGAGTTTAGTTCCTGGGGAAGTGAATGGAATCTTGGGTTCTACGGGCAAGATCTTTTGGGGTTGTGAATTGTGGTTATAGTTGTTTTATTCTCGTTGCGTCAGGAACCCAAACTACATGTTGTTCATTCTGCATCATTAGAATGTTTGGTGCAGTTTCGTTGCCATTGATCATCGAGGAAGTTTCTAGGAGGAGAAATTCCTCAGGTGGCGTTGGGCCTTGCCCTTCTCTTTTGCACTGTTGCGGTTTCATGAATTAGTCGTGGTATTGTGCAACACATGATCACTTTGCTTTCTCATTATTTGTTGGGTGCAGGCCATGTAAAGTGGTATTCCTCTTCCCTTAAATGGTGTGTTTTGGAAGAAAACGAGGGGCATTGAACTTAAGTTTCTTGGGTTCATTATTATTTTATGTTTTGTGAATTGATGTGATAACATGCATGGCCATGATGGCAATTACGTTTGGCAACTTTGCTCTTTTTTTATCATATGTGTTTCGGGAGAGAGAAAGTACCCACCCATTTGCATACATTTAATCATTCATTATATTCCTCTTTTAAGCTTTTAGTGGTGTGGTTCTTACGTAAGTGCATGGCATTGCTTCTTTAGCCATGGGCCCCATTTCTTATCAGAAAATTGTTTCCTTAGCCGCGGGTCCCTCTCCTTTTTCAAGGTAGTATTTCTTCCTTTGAACAAATCACATTATGTGATTTTAGGTGCAACCATTCCTTCCTTTGGTTTTTTTTGTTTGGAATGATTTCAAGAATGGGTTTGTTGGTTTTATAATTATAGTTGGGTTATTTTTGGGTTATTAAGTGATAAAAAGAAAATTGGAAGGTGGTGATATTATGTAAAAGGTTATAGAGGGGTATAAATTATATTAAAATATATTGAAAATATATATATTTAATGTTATATTATTGTCTCATAAATATACAATTTAGGTGACTAATATGAAAGTGTGATTTTGATATTTAGGACTAATGTTTTAGTAAATTTATTATGTGGTGGCATAAGAAAGGTTATAGAGGCATGTTTTATTATGCATTGACTGCATGTAGTTGGGTATGTATTTAAGATGTTATTTTTCTTATGTTGTTCCTGACAATGGAACAATTAATATATTCAATACATGTATATATAAGAAAAGTAAAATAATATAATCGCTAATCAAGAGTGTTTTTCTTTATATGAAGAGAGATTCACGTAATTGGATAATTGAATACATTATAAATTAAAATAAGATACAAGCGATAAGCCACAAATAGAGGGGTCTTTGGGCACGTGGCACCTGGTGGCGGGTTATTGCTGCTAGGCGGTTTGGAACACATTTTTACCTGGCGACGCTTAGGCAGCGCAAGGTGATAGTACCAGGGCAAGGGTCCATTGTAGATGGATTTGCATGGATGGGTTTGATGACTTGGTCAAGGATATGTTGAATTAGTTACGAGTGGGGAGGTTTGTAACGGAGATTTGAGATGCGTGATTGATGCAGGCAGGGAGGTTCATATCTGTTGTACTCTTGTGTGGGGACACGACCGAGGAGGTTCGTATGTTTCGTGCTCACACTTGAGGCTGCTATGAGTGAGGAGGTTCATAGTAGGTGTTCACACATGTTGGACTACGAGCGGGTAGGTCGATAGAGTTGGACTACGGACGGGAAGGTCTGTAGAGTTGGACTACGAGCGGGTAGGTTCGTGGAAGCATGATAATCCCTAAGGACCAAGGTTGTGAGTTGATATTTCTCATATAGGTTATGAGATTGAGGTGGAACGTTATAAAGAAGTCAATAAACTAAAATTTGCTAAGACAGATTGGGTGAGGGTTAATTCTTATTATGTATGGATTTTATTATTTTTCTTTCTCAGCTCACCCTTTTTTTTGTGTTTGGTGATGATCGTGTGACTTGTCACACGGGAGCAGATGTGAATCCATGTGAGAACGGCGATGCATAGTGACAAAGCGAGGCAGACGATGAGAAATTTTTCTCTACGTTTTATTTTCATGCATTTTGTAATAAATTTTATGATGTTTTTCTCTATTATGAACGTGTAATAAGGATGGACTGGTGTGATTGAACAATAGCGAGATAAGTTTTAAATTTTACCGTGCTTGGGAACTTTATATAATATTTTAATTTCAAAAGAAATTTTATGATATATGTTTTATCTAGTAATATCCATCTAGGGTGTTACACCGTGCTGCCAGACGCCACTCCATTATTCATGATTACTGATTTGGCACTCCAAGTCAGGTTCCAATGAACCCAACCCCCAATCCACATAATCCAGAATACAACACACATACATTTATACTCAAATAGACATATTTGCACAATTACACAACTCAATACCACAACTTAATAAGCATTCCAAATATATGCATATATTCATATCAGAATTTGTGCAACCAACTGAATTTCATTGAGGTTCACTCTTCCTTTGAGAAACTTTAAAGCAACATCAAATAATGCAATCTTTATATAATCATGCAACCAAGATAGCATTTTTAGGGTTTTGGTGCATGTTAGCATTATAGGGTTTTAACCATTTTGGAGAGACCTTACTCTATAAATAGAGGTGTCTACCCCATGTATTTCTCACTTTGAGAATGATAATGTATGCTGCCAAAATTATTTTTGAGCCATACTTCTTCTCTTAGTCACTTGCTAAAGCATCCCAAGAGGTCCCTCTAGCACCTTTTTCTCTAGAGTTGGCATAACTTCTCTTAGAGCTCCACAAATAACCTTTATCCCACCATTAAATCACCAAAATCGAGAGCCATTTTCTCTCAACACCAAGCTTCTATGAATCCACCATCCACCATAGTCACCATTTCAAGCTTTGGCCCAACCTAGCTTGAAGTGGAAGCTATCAACAACTCATAAATTCATGGCATTCATCACTCAAGCAAATGCTAGAGACCACTTTCCCCTTATCAGAACAATCCAAAATTTGCAAAAACCAAGAAACAAACCAGATTTGCTCGTGTCGCCTGGTAGTTGTAACATCTCAGTCGGATATTACCAATTTAAATAATAAAATAAAGAAATACGATGAAAACCTCATTTATTACATCGCCAATTATTCAAAAACCACAATTTATAAAATTCAATGCAATACCAAAGTCGGTTAACATAAAGATTTACAAAATCCATAAAATAAAATAACGATAAACTCCATAAAGCTTTATCAACTAGCCCATCTCTGATGCTAAGCCTCACCAGAACCACTTGCAACATCATCTGCTACCATGTATCGCATATACAATCATTGGCAAACATAAGCAAATATGGTGAGCTAACATTTAAACATACATATACTTAAAGTTCAAATATAAGCACACACACAAATATCAAAGGAACTTTTCAACTTTGATTCCATACAACATGGACGCCACCATGTCATCCATGCTCTACGTCTTCAGATGAATACCTAAAGATGCCTTGTTGCCACAACTTGTAGAACACGTGCAGGAAACCTGCTACGGACCACACTCAATAACGCTAGGTGGAGTTTCCAATACAAACATAGTTCGTAACGTCTCAAGAGTATCAAACTCGTCGGCTAACAACTCGCACACTCACATCGGCAACACTCGCCAATCCGAGCCACAACTCAAGGATTTTCCTCGTGTTCATCCGCTATCCCGAGCCACAACTAAAGGATTCCTCGTGTTCATCAACTGTCTCGAGCCACAACTCAAGGAATGTCACGTGTTTAACCCCTATCTCGAGCCACAACTCAAGTGATATGTTCCGAGCCACAAGTCAAGGAACACTCTAGAAAGCCCACCATTAAGGTATCACCAAAGCCTTGTAGACCACGCACATCCAAAGCAAACAGACATTCTGCCTTTGTGTTATGGCCTAGTGGAACACCTCTGCCGCTAGGCACCTCGCGCTTCTAATGCTATTGTCCTTACATGTATTGCCTAGTGATATGATTATCGTTAGGCGATCAAATTACCACTACTTTAGCAACATCAGTATTGCCAGTTAGTAGTAAACAAAATAGTTAGGGTTAAGATAACCCTGAGTCGTCTCACAACGAATACGGAATTGATCTCAAATATTTGATTCTTAGAAATGCAATTAAAACTAGCAATTATAAAAATAGGGGGTTTTGATATGCAAAGAAAATGACACGGAAGATTGTAAACACAGTAATAGTAAATAGGTCAATTCCACTGCTTTTTCTAAATAAGATTCT
>Ga0209589_1012322_pt1 | contig 11653 bp, 7 predicted proteins | sample CowpeawhiteBW_FD_187525 | JGI IMG/M metagenome (GOLD analysis project Ga0209589, IMG submission 187525) | Root nodule microbial communities of legume samples collected from California USA - Cow pea white BW (SPAdes) (version 2) | ecosystem: Host-associated > Plants > Roots > Nodule | place: USA...
GCCATCTCTTGCATGATTTTTGGTTCATGGGGTGTGAAAATATCTTTTGAAACCTAGATTTGGAATAAGAGAACTCAATGGAGCTTGTACCTAGGAATGGGGCTTGACCCATTGGTTGTCTTAAGCCTTTGTGCATAAAGCAAATTTGCTTATTAAGAGTTCAAGGAATTGACTTTTAATAAGGAAATTTAGGCTCAATCTTTTAAGGAATTAGGGTTTGAGTAATATTGTGGGTTGGCATTAGCATATTAATGAAGAGGATGTTAAATTGTAGTTGCATGAGAGCATAGTTGGTGAATTCTAACCCCGGCAATATCAAGTCATATCATTTCTAATCTTTTCCACTCACTAAGTGCTTTTAACTTCCAAAGTTCAATTTTAATTATTTATGCAAAGTTTAATTTCATACATTAAAACTCAAAATATGGATTTATTCGTTAGTTTAAATTAGTGACTAATTACGCAATTAATTAGTATACACGAGTCTCTTGGGAAACGATATCCCGGTCTTACCGGAAAAATGTTACTACTTGCACGACTTGGTACACTTGCCAAAGTCTTAACAATGTGATCACCTTATTCCTTTGGGAGTGATAAAGGGTGATGTCGAGCAATGATCGAAGGGTTCATTCCAAATGTAATCTTCCTATGCATGGTGAGATTAGAGGGTGATGCACTGCAACTTACGAAATTACCCCTTCATATTTGAATTTTCCTACACGTGATTTATTCATTTGTCCTTATTATGAAAACAACATAATAAAATTAATAACACAAATAAAAATTTGTTATAGTTATAATAAAAATTTATTACTTCTAAAATTATTATTAAAATAAAATAAAATCTTCATATAAATAAATTATTTTCCACCTTACATATTAAATTTATTTTCACACCAAATATATTGTATTATTCATTTTTTATAATTTCAATCATTCAATAAAATTTTTAAAAATAATTCTCAATAATTTATATATTAGTTTATATTACTTTTAACAATAGAGACATTTTGGTAATCTAACTTTTTTATTTCTTAAAAGTTGTTTTTAATATGTCACACGAGTCAATTTAGTCAAAAATTTTCACACACTTCACTCTCTAATCCACTCGAAAATCACCTTCAAATCCTTTAAAATAAACAACACCAACTTCACCTTCTAATCCTTCCAATCTCTTCCTCTCTTTCAAACCATTCATCCCAAAAGAACACAACCTGTGTTGTGTTTGCTTTAAGGAGAGTGTATTTGCAAAGATGGAAATTAAGGTTAATATGATGTTTGTTTATCAGATTTTCTGTGGATGGCATAACGATGATTACAGGGATCCAAAAGATTATTAATTCCCCCATTATGAGCTGATTGCTAGGATTGAATTGTGCTATTACAAGTTTATCCTCTCCTCTTTCACGTGCATGGATCGGATATGGGGTCTTGAGATTCGATCCCATTGGGATGGATCAGATACGCGATTTTGAGGATTGGATCCACATAGTGCAGATTCGATCCTACTTTCCATGGCTGCTTGGTTCCTAACAATTTTTTATTATTTTCTTTTGCACATAAATTTTTTTTAATTTATTTTCATTTGTAGTGTTTAAAAAAATTATGAAAATAGATTTACTCACACAAAGATCAATTTATAATACTTATTAAACTAAGAGAAAAATGGTAATCTCATTATTACTTTTATTAAAACATATTTTTTAATCTATCATATCAATCAAATTTTTCATAAACTTTCACAAAAATTACTTTTAAATTTACTCACCATCACTTCTAAATCCCTTAAAAGAAAAATAACAAAAAATTTACTCTTAAATAAACTCAAATCTATCTACTCACTCTCTCTCAATTACTCTCCCCCAAGTGAACACATCATAAGTCTCATTCCCTCGATGACTCAAGTACTTGTTGATGCATCACTACTTTGGTAAGCAGATTCACATTTCTTTTTGACCCGACAAAGTCAAAAGAAAATCATGAATAATTATTTTTCTAATAGACTTGTGTCTCGGTCTTACATGCCTTTTTCTTCATTGAAATTTTTGCTAGAGACTTTAGATATAACAACATGAGTGTTACAATACATTGTAATAGAAAGTATATGCTTATTTAATAATGGTAAATCATATAGAAAATTGTAAAAAAAAAGTCTCAACAATAACATATATATATATATATATATATATATATATATGAATAATCTCTTCTTCCATTATAGATCATGAAACAACAGTGTGTTTAGGATATTTTCATAATACTTCATCCAATGTAAAAACATAACCATTAGTTGATTTTGTATTTCTAAAATCAAAATTCAATTTACATTAATATATCATTCAATAATTTTAATAAATTTCATATATTGAATGTCATAATTAGAAGAATCTCAAATAATATTATCATTATAAAACAAAATGTTACTAGAGGTATCACAAATAATTTTATTTAATTTATCTTTAAAGAAAATATCTTTTTGATTATATAATAATATTGTAAAAAATTTCACTCCAAAATAAACTATCAATACATTTTTTTTCTATTAACGCGTATATTAATTTTGTAAGACATTTCATGCTTTAAAATATTTTAAATGTGACTCTCTTCCATATTTATTCAAAATGGCATTTTTTGTATGTAGGTGTGCACTTTTCCTTACAATGTGTAGATATTGCTTAGTATTTAAGCAGAAAAATTGCTTAGCTTCGTGTATTGTTTCTGTCCACAATTGTTGATATTTTTTAATTAGATCAAAGTAAAGGTTAAAAGTGGTGGGTCCAAAGTTTGAAAAATGTTTCCAAAGTTTTGACTGTAAAAAAAATGAGGAAAAACGTGTGATCTGTTTGTTATGTATTAGACTTCATGTTGAAGAAGGAGAAGGAAGAAATATAGTAGCAATAAGTTGACAAAAGGAAAGGAAGTTATGTGAGAATGAAAAAAAAAAAAAAAAAAAAAAAAAAAAAAAAAAAAAGAAATGAGAAAATAAAAAAAAAAAAAACAAGAAAAAAAAACAATGAAAGAAGTTATATATTATCCAAAATTTTACATTTGACAAAAATATAAAACAAATTTATAACGGATATAAATCTTATTTTACGGATCAAATATTTAGAGTTCAATTATATTTAAAGTTTATATTTAAGTTAATATAAGGGTTATTTAAAATTTATTTTAATGAAATTTGTTGTTTAATAAATTTATAAGATCATAATTATACTAAATTAATTCCAGTCTCAAGGTCAAACTTAAGACATATATTTCATATATTTCGATATGTGAAGTATTTGTTGAAGATGTGAAATAAAACAAATTTATCTATAAATTTTATCAACATTTTATTAATTTAATAAGATTGAGTTAAATTTAAAATTTAGATGAATATCTACAAAAGTTTGTATAAGAAGTTAATATGTTATATTCTTTCTACAATTTTTTTATAAGTAGATTTTACATCAAGTGATCAATAAATTTATCCGTAAATTGATCCCGTCAAGTTATTATTGATTTGATACAGGGAAAACGTAAAATATTTATAAATTTAAAGAGTTAGATAATAAAATTCATAAAATTAAAAACAAATGAGAAAATATGTAAATAAATTTTTCCATAAGTTGTATCTACACTTCCCAATTCCATCTTTATTCTTCTTCTCATTATGTTTCCACTTAAACTAAGAAATGAGTTTAAATTCTGTAGGTAGAAACATAATAAGGTCCTAAAAATTGATTTTAATATAACTTATCTCGTGGAGACTTTGAGATTAAGGCTTTTTACTACCCACGATTAATGAGAACTTATTTTAAAAGTAAATATTAAAAAAAAATTGTTATTATCAGATCATAAGCCATATTCACATATTTATTAAAAAAATATTAAAGGTTTCAGCAGTTCTACCCAAGATTGCACTTCAAGAGATATACTCTTTTTCATGTGATAATAACAAAGTAGTGACATATAGAATTAGCGACCAATGAGAAAAAACATGCAACTTTTTGTACACTTTTTAAAGGCGTGACATTCCTAATCGAACCATAAGCTAAGAATTTGAATTCTCTCCTGAGCTTTTTATTTTTTAATATTATTTTTTTAGTGTATCTTTATAATATACTGATTATTACTAATTTTGACATTTTTAAATATATTAAAAAAATAATTAAAAGGCCAACAGGATATACTTTTAATGCTCATCAGAGAGATTTTGCAATTCAGAGCATAGCATGTACTTTTTCTGATAAATTTAAAGTGATTTGGAAGTTAATCGGTATATATATTTACATTGGAAAGTGTGGTATATACAGAAGCAATGAATCAAAGAAAACCTGTAGTGCCATGTGATAATGTGATAATGTTATTTGAAAGAGAAGTTGCAAGCTCCAGCTTCACCAGTGCTTCAGTTCAAAAGCCTACATTAGTAGTACATGCTATATACATTTCTTGTTCACCTAATTTATACTCCTTTAGTCATTGAAGCCTGAGATTTTATCTCAAATAAAACACAAACTTAGTATTCTGAAGAATACTAAACAAATTATGCAGTCAAGAAAATGAAAGCTTTCCAAATATTTTCACTTTTCTGTCAGACCATCTGCAACAGTTTCACAATTCCAACTGAGTTGGCCGCAACAAGCATGTTACATTTCTTTCTCCAGCAAACACTAGAAACAAACTGTCCACTATTATCACCACTATTTAGATGACCAGAAATAGGATCAATTGACTCAAATTTGTGAGAAGCAATTGGCATAGGCAGTGATTTGTGATAACAGTACACCTGAAAGGAACAAATGTTTAAAATGAATTAGAATTTGTATCTTGTTATCATGCTTTTGCTGGAAAATTCAATTAAGAGAAGCAAAGCTCCCACAAATATCATTAGCATGATGTAAATAGAATGACCTCACCTCATGTATTGATTGTAAGAATGGATGATACTCATATTCTCTAATTCTACACATTAAATTGATTTAACCCAACAACATTATTGTTTTTTTAAGGCGTTAGATTAGATTCTAAACTGACATTTGAACTAGAATGTGTCAAACCGTATAAATGCCTCAAACGTCAGTATGAAACATTGTCTAACACGTCAACAAAATGTAACGTAATTGGGTTAGAATGACTATATCTATTCATTTATAAAGTTTGGAGACCATATTATATCAAAACTATATCAAAGCTTGAGATAGAGACGAATTCCAATTTTATATCAAAGTTTAAGGACTAAAAACATATTTAACCCTTATATTAAATACCTGACCTATATACCAACCATCTTTACATGGTATAAAGAATTATGCTTGGTGATTCAGAACACATAATATTTTAATCTGCATTGGGATCTGTTTTAACAAAGCTTGATTTTATTCAAGATCGGTAAGACAATTCATAAATGAACAAAAGCAAAACTAATCATACATACGTATATGATGAAAGCAATAACAACTCTAAGTAACATTAGGCTATACACAATTTCATTCCATGATCAGGCTCCTAAATAAGCATAAAGTAACCCAAAAGAGAAAAGAAAATTCAATAACTGATTTCTTTTCCCACATACAGTGCAGATGGTGAAACATTTTGCAGGCTTCATAACAATCAGCATCCAATGGTGAAGTTAGACTATAATTCCATTCCATATTGCAAAGTCAAGGTTAGGAAAAAAGAAAAGGAATACCTCATTAGATTCTGAACCACATGCAATGTATTCGTCCAAAACAGATAATCCCACAAAATTCTGCAGAAGAAGAAGATGATGATGAAATATAAACAGATTAGAAGAACAGATAAAAGAATACAGAAAAGTGTGAAAAAATATGTTGAGAGTATTAAGAAGTGGACTTTAAGCCTGAAACAGCAAACCCATCAAGGGACATTGACTTACTTTACAAGCCAGTTTTGTGGAGTTGAGTTAGGCTTAAAGTCGACTTCTTAACAAAGAAACCAACCTTTTCATTACTATGACCTTTATAGTTTAAGACACAAGCATCAGAGGACAAACCAGAAGAGCTGGTTTTCTTCAGGTCCCAAAGCTTCAAAGAGTTGTCAGTGGAAGCAGAGACAACTGTTTCAGCGTCTAAAAATTTTACATAACTAACAGCTTTTCCATGACCAGCTAATGTGCACCACGGAATCCTAGTGTGACGAAGATCATAACCATAAACCTTGTAATCAGCTGATCCAAAAAATAAAAGATTTGTTGAGTAAGAAGAGAACTGAACACAGCATATATTGGCAGGGTTCCAGATGGTTCCCAGAGAATTTTTCTGCAAAAACAACAGCATATCAGACAATTAGTATGCAGTATGAAGCAATAGCATATTTTCTATCACATAGTTATGTTTCTCTTCATATCATTCTTTTGATTGTTACTATTAAATGCATAAAAGAAAGCATGCCTCGCTGATATTCCACAGTTTGACAGAGCAGTCATCACTTCCACTAGCAAACATTTTTGGGTCTGACAGAGAAAAATGAACAGACCAAGCTCTCTTTTGGTGCTCCATGTATTGAGACAATGGCTGACCAGTGTCTGCATCCCACATCTGGATTCATCCATACAAGTTATTTTATTAATGTCAATGAAACCTAAGAAACAGTCAAATGCAAAGGCAATGGAAGTTTGGTTAGTATGAATGAAAGGGACAACACTAAAATTGGGTTTCATCAATGCTTTAAGGGTTTAATATATTTTTAGTCTCTAAACTTGGACACAAAATTAGAATTCGTCCATATCCCAAACATTTATACATTTTGGTCCTCAAACGTAAGAAATGAATGGATATAATCTTTCTAATCCAATGACGTCAACTTTTTCTTACGAATGTGTTGTAGGTTAGCATTTGAACTGAAACATAGTATAAACAATTGAAACACCAGCTTGAAACGCCATTTAACACGTCAAAATTGCAAGGTATACACACCTGAACAACACCATCATAGTCAGTAGATGCCAGGTGATTTTTGATGTAGGTGTTCCAGCACACACAGCTAAGCTTTGATTTATTTGTCATCTCAACCAATGGGTATTGAATGTCAACAGAATCACTTGAAATAGCATTGAGGTCAAAAATCTTGATTTTCTTTGAAACTCCTGCTGCTGCCATGTAATCTTCATCACGGTCAAAACTTAAAGCACACATTACATTGGAAGAACTAAGCAGATCTCTATTTCTTAATCTGCCACGCTCTTCAAACTTGCTGCAACGAGCAAACTTGCATAAACCTTCAAAGAAGGATCCTAGACAACCAACAGAAGTACTTATTCTTCTAGGCTCCTTATTAGCAGCATGCTTTTCCATCAGGTTTTTATCATTGCTTGGAATAGATGAAGCATCTTTTGGCAGGACTCGGATTCTTGAAGAAAAATACGAATTCTCTAGCTGACTTATGTTAGCCATAAATCTTTCTTCATCACCAAATGACCTTTGAATGGATCTACTCATGTCTGAACTAGAAGAATCTTGAAAATGAAAATTGTTGTTCTCACTCACTTCTGAATTTTTCATTTGTGCCAAAGGAAATACTGAATCTGTACCAAATGGATATCTTCTTTCTATCTCCTGAATATCTTCATTCAGCAAATTCAGCTGTTCTTCTAACTTGGAAGCCTGTATCATCTTTTCTTCTTTGAGTGAAGTTAGAAAGTGTAGTAGTTTATCTGTTTCAGCCTCATCGTCAGATATTCCAACATCATCTATAGAGCTTGATTCCTCTGATTCTCGTATAAACTCAGATTCTAAAATGATCCTGTTGTACAAAAGAAGAATTAAAAAGTTATAATATAAATAGAAGCTTCTTCAATATCAGTATCTCACAACTATCATCATCCATCATGAAGCCATTGAAGATGGCACTGTCAGAATACATTCTTGAGTAAGGAAACTTGTACAAATTCAAATTGAGGCAGAAAGATATTGTCAAACATAAGAAAGAGAGCATGTTCATCACCTAGCATTAGGACGAGAGGATGGTTCAGGATGCAGAAGCCAGAGACAAAAGCCAGCTTCCTTTGGATTTTCTGCTAGAAACTTAGGTGGTAAGATTCTATGACACAACTCCAACATCGCAGTTGAATGTGCCTCCCTTGACTCAACATTGCACAGCAACTGAGAATAATACCATCCGCATAAATGTTAAAAAGATTAACATATTTAAACAGTTAATCTTTGAATAGGATTAATAGCAACTTAAATAGTTAAAATGATCAACATATTTAACTCTAATCCAGAAAGTTCAATCCTTCATAACTCATGTTTCAATGTCAATTCTAAAGGTTTGGTACTGCATGTCAAACATATATTTTGTTTGGAATTAATTTCTTGCTGGGTTGCAGCAACCAAAATCTCATCATTTTCATGAACATATTCTGAAAAAAAAAAAATAATGGAGCATATTGAAGCTCTGTGGTTAGCTTGCTATCATTCAGCTTGCTATCAATAAAAGTAATATATGATAAAGCTTTATGAAAGGTAACAATGTGTGAAACAATATTTTCTTACTTCAAAAAGAAGAACTCCAAGGCTATAAATATTAGATGACAAGGTGCAGACTCCATCATTCAGCATTTCTGGACTACAATACCACTTCTCTTCTAATGGAATGGTAGCAGACATAAACTGATTTTCTATGGTAAAAGTATGTTGACAATTAGAAATATCTTTACTCCTTGATTCCAAGGGTTTGATTGTGTCAGAGTCAGTTTGATTCACTATTCTCCTGAAGCCATGAGTAGAGGAGCATTGATGCAACTTCCTAAAAGATCCTGTTTCTTCAAACAGTTTTTGCTGCTTTGTACTTGAACTTTGGCAAGCACAGGTATTCTGTTCCAGAGGCCTTTTCCTAGTCACATTGCAGGTCATGACTTCATTACCTAACCGTTGTTGGCCGTATGAACCAATGTACTTAATCTTACTTGAAGACAATAAAGTGAAACAAGATGGTGTAAAGTCTAGCAAGACAAGTCCCTGGGAGTGTGCAGAATCAACCAATTCCAATACCTGCTTAAATATATGAATTTTTCCTAATTTCTTCATGTTATGACATTCAGATTTCAGCCACTCTCTCAAGTTTATTTCATTGCTACCAGACACTACAGTTTCTTCCACTAAAGGCTTATTATCATCATCATCATCAACATTTGATCTCCTCAGTGTATCAGATTGAAACGTGGCTGCAAAAGGTTTCTCATGCTGCAGGCTCTTGTGTGCTCCTACAATGCTGAAGCTTTTTTCTAAATCTTCACAAATAACCTCCTTTCCCTTCCTTGTTTGCTTTACAATCAATTGAGGATAGTTATATGCAGATGAAGTACTCTGAGTTATACTGCTAATAAGATGTGCATTGTTTGAGATTATAGTCTGATTTACACTCTTACCAGACAAAGGCTTCAGGTCCCAAACTTCAAAATCCTTTCCCTTAAGTACCTTACTTAATCTGAATGGTATCTGTTCTTCAACCTCGGAAACAACTTCTCTATTTATGTCATTATACTTAGACTCAACAGTCAACTGATTCCTTGTCTGTCTTGAATTATGTGGGTGAGTAACTAACTCTGGATTCTTGTTCTTATAATTCCTAATAGCAACAGACAACTTTTCAACAATGTGTTCAGAATCTATACCAGAACACAAACTAGTCCTAGGAAGTCCAGATCCAGCTAAGGAAATTACATACCTATTCACACCATTGTCCTGATTACCAATCACATTGTCATTTGGCAAACTCTCTGACCACTCCTTCTTAATAGGTGTGCACAATCTAGGTGATTTTGACATGTTTTGCTGACCCCCATTCTTAAGAAAAGATTCATTAGTTTTTCTCTTGTGCTCCTCAGTCCCAGCCCCGGTCCCACCATTTGCATCAGTCATGTCTTCTAGCAAAATTCATGCAACCCCGAATGCAGTTCCTTCCATTAATTTGAAAGAACTGCACCAGAAGATTTAGATCAGTGAGATCACAAGAAATAGTTCAGAGAACAAACTTCAACATAATTAGAACGAGAAACTATGAAAATGATCGCAACTGAAAACCTAGACACAACTATAGTAAAATACTTAAGACTCCATTGCTATACAAATACAAATGGATTCAAATTTTCGCTTTTGTTCTAAAATTTCCAAAGGGTGACATAAGCATGCATGTACTGAAGCTGTTCAATTCGTTATAAGCAGAGATGTAATTGTTGTGTCAGATGACAAAACATAAAAAGTTAACCATTTAGCTAACATGAAATATTGAGAGTGTGAGATTGTGTGAAGAAAGAACAAAAAAAAACACCAATGAATGAACATGGAGTAAGCAGCAGCATGAGAAAGAGATATGAGAGACCAATGGATAAAATGAAGTGATAAAGAGAATGACTTTAGATGGTTACCTCATAGTTAACAAGAGTTCCTCTCAGAAAAGAAATATCTTGGTTAACAAAACTGACAAAACAAGTACAATGAAACCAATAAATAGTTGAATTGAGAGAAAAACTTAGGTTGTTTTTGGGTTAGATATTTATTATAATTATTATGGACACCGTTTAGTAGTTTTTTCTTTTTCATTAATTAGATTCGGAGCATATATGACTGTCCACGTCTGAGGCCAAAAGTACTGCCACGATATCATCTTGCCGCCGCCAGCTACACAAGTTTAAATGAAGTATAAATTAATATTTTTTTTATCAATTGGTTTTTTATATATATATATTTTTATTAAGGTGGTCCAAGCGACTACGTCAACAATCTAATGTTTTTGTTTTAAAAAAGCATCGCTTATGTGATTAAAGATTGCATAGTCTTTTCGTTACTCTAGAGTTCACTGGTTTAGAATTTTCATCTATTTCAAACTTTCACTGTTAGAAATTATTATATTATATGAGATTTTTTTTTATAAATTTATTAGAAAAATTTGCAAGAAAATAATTTTTCCTATTATTTTTATTTTAAATTTTAATAGGTAAATAATTTCTTCTTAAGTAATCATTTCCTATAAATTTATAAAATTTATAAGTATTTCTTATAAGATTTATTGTCAAAAATATTTTACACAAAATATTTTATAAGAAAATTGGTAGCAATTTTTTGTATTTTTTTTTTCACAACAAAATTTATTAATATTTTCTACGAAAAAATTTCAAAACAAACATGAAATATGAATTTTTTTAGTAGTGTTTACTTACATGAGATAAGTTTAAAGTTAAGGTAGTTCTATAGTGTAAAATATAATCATATAGTAGTCTAATTTATTTTTATTTTCATTTTACTTCCTTTCATAATTTGTAGAAACTTGACTTATTTCTTAAGCATGTTTTGCAATAATAGAAGTGATATAATATTTTGATGGGTTATATTTCATATTTTTTATATGAGATTATAGTTATTGAAAGATTGTAATTTTATATATATATATATATATATATATATATATATATATATATATATATTGGCAGAACTTCAACAAAAATTTTAAGGGTGTCAAATTATATTTATTATATATAAATTATTTTTTCTAGTTAAAAAAAAAATTCATTTTCTCACATTATTTTTTCTATTTAAAACAAGCACTCATAACGATAGAATCCAAAAAATATGACAATAATATATATATATATATATATATATATATATATAAATAAATAGCATAAAGTTTATCATCAACAACAATATAA
>Ga0209589_1012324_pt1 | contig 11648 bp, 6 predicted proteins | sample CowpeawhiteBW_FD_187525 | JGI IMG/M metagenome (GOLD analysis project Ga0209589, IMG submission 187525) | Root nodule microbial communities of legume samples collected from California USA - Cow pea white BW (SPAdes) (version 2) | ecosystem: Host-associated > Plants > Roots > Nodule | place: USA...
AAAAAAAAAAAAAAAACTAAACGGAATGTGTGTTCCGTTTCACGCATGTTTGAAATGAATTTGGAAAGCCGTTTTGGTGCACTCTTAAAACGAAGACCGTTTCTCAATTTTGATGAAACAGATCTTGTAATCTATTGCTAAAATCATTTAAAATATACAAACAACCATTCCTAAAATCAATTAAAATATAATAACATTACTTAACTGGGCAAATGGAGAAGATGAGGGTCTGTGGAGTTGCGCGAAAGGAGAAAACAAGAAAAGGGAGGCCGTAGATGCTGGGAAGAAGAACAGTGTGTGAACGCTCCAGAGAAGAAGAGTCTGTGGAGACTGTGTGCGAGAATGAGGGTGAGGGCATTTTGGGGTGCAGAGGTTGAGGGCGGTTTTGGGGTGGAAGGGTATGCGGTGAAAAAGAGATAATAACTCTTATTTTTTATCATGGACAAATATAAAAATAAATTTAATTTTAGATACAGGAGAGATGGTTGGAGATATTGGGAGAAGCCCCCAAAGAGTATATGTAGCCCAATTGTACATGTTGGACTGCATGCAGCGATTTTGGATCCAGTGATTGGCCAGGCCCAATTAAAGTGGGAGGGAGCACCTCTCTGATCATGTCACTCTCTCTGCTCCGATTCAGTCTCGAACCGAAGAGAATCTAACCGAAGGAAGTAGCATTTCAATTTTCATCCAATGTTGGAACAACAACTACGTTGTTTTTGAAATCCAAGCATTGTCTTTTCCCTTCTATGTTGTTCCACCCACGACCCTTGTCCCTCCAAACCTTGCTCAAGCGTGGCTTCACCCCCACTCCCAAACCCATCAACCGCTTCCTCCTTTTCCTCTTCCACCTCCAAAAGTTCAACCTAATAACCCACTTCTTCTCTCAGCTGCAAACCAACAGCACCTCCACCAACCCCCGAACCCTCTCCCTCTTCACATGGGCACTCCTCAAATCCCACAAATTCGAACAAGCAGAACAATTCATGCACACTCACTTGAAAATCACTCACCCCTTCATGTGGGACACCCTCATCCAAGGCCTCTGTGCCCAACGCCACGACCCTGAGAAAGCTCTCTCCGTTTTGCGGCGTTGTGTGAGGGACCGTGCTGTAGTACCTTCTTCTTTCACCTTTTGTTTTATAGTTCATGAATTGAGCTCAAAGGGGCTGATGGGTATGGCCGTTGAGGTGCTGGAGTTGATGGCTGAGGATGGAGTCAGGTACCCTTTTGATGATTTTGTGTGTAGTTCCGTGATTTCTGGGTTTTGTAGGGTTGGAAAACCGGAACTTGGGGTGGATTTTTTTAAGAGAGTCACTGATTTTGGTGGGTTTAGGCCCAATGTGGTGACTTGCACGGCTCTTGTGGGGGCTCTTTGCAAGATGGGGAGGGTTGGAGAAGTATGTGATTTGGTGCAGTGGATGGAAAAGGAAGGGTTGGGATTGGATGTTGTTTTGTATAGTGCTTGGGCTTGTGGGTATGTTGAGGAGAGGATTTTGGTTGAGGTTTTAAGGAGGATGAGGGAAATGGAGGAGAAGGGTATAGACCATGATTGTGTAAGTTATACTGTGCTTATAGATGGGTTCTCCAAGCTAGGTGATGTGGAGAAGTCGTTTACTTTCTTGGCCAAGATGATAAAAGAAGGACATAGACCTAATAAAGTCACTTACAGTGCAATCATGTCTGCTTATTGTAAGAAGGGTAAGGTGGAGGAAGCGTTTGCTGTTTTCGAAATCATGAAAGAATTAGGAATTGAAATGGATGAATATGTGTATGTGATTTTGATTGATGGGTTTGGAAGGAGAGGGGATTTCAATAAGGTGTTTAGTCTGTTTGATGAAATGGAGAGGAGCGAGATCAGCCCTAGTGTTATTGCATACAATGCTGTTATGAATGGTTTATCCAAGCATGGGAGGACAGTAGAGGCGGATGAGTTATCGAAAAATGTTGCTGCAGATGTGATTACATACAGCACACTTTTGCATGGGTATACTGAAGAAGAGAACATTCCCGGGATTTTGCAGACAAAGAAGCGAATAGAAGAAGCTGGGATAGCTATGGATGTTGTCATGTGTAATGTACTGATCAAAGCACTGTTCATGATGGGGGCTTTTGAAGATGTTTATGCACTTTACAGAGGAATGTCTGAAATGGACCTGGTTCCAAATTCAGTGACTTACTGCACAATGATTGATGGGTATTGCAAGATAGGTAGACTTGACGAGGCACTAGAGGTATTTGATGAATTTAGAAAGACTTCAATCTTGTCACAGGCGTGCTACAATAGTATTATTAATGGCCTTTGCAAGAATGGTATGGCAGAAATGGCCATTGACGCATTTCTTGAACTCCATAACTCAGGTCTCGAGTTGAATATAGGTACATTTAGGATGTTAATGAATACAATTTTTGAAGAAAACAATACAAAAGAGGCTTTAGATTTTGTTTACAGAATGGATGGTTTGGGACCAGACATATATAGTGCAGTATGTAATGATTCTATCTTTTTATTATGTCAAAGAGGATTACTTGATGATGCAAATCATATGTACATGATGCTGAAAAAGAGAGGTCAACCTGTCACGGGCAAGTCTTATTACTCAATTTTGAGAGGGTATCTTAGTAATGGGAACAGGGAGAAAATTCTGCCCCTTTTGAATAGCTTCCTGAAAGAATATGGTCTAGTTGAACCAATGGTACAAAGTATACTTGCATGCTACCTCTGTCTGAAAGATGTCAACCGTGCCCTTCAATATCTTGGAAAAATGGTGGATAACTCTTTTGCCGACATTTTCCCTGCCTCTATTCTTAAGATTCTCATAAAGGAGGGTAGATCTTTAGATGCATATAAGCTTGTCACAGAGACTCAAGATAATTTACCAGTCACATATGTTGATTATGCCATTGTTATTGATGGTTTGTGCAAGGGTGGATATCTCAATAAAGCATTGGATCTCTGTGCCTTTCTTGAAAGGAAGGGGATGAATTTGAACATAGTCATATATAATTCAATCATAAATGGATTGTGCCATGAGGGATGTCTTATTGAGGCATTTCGGCTGTTGGATTCGTTAGAGAAACTTAATTTGGTACCCTCTGAAATAACTTACGCTACAGTAGTTTATGCTCTATGTAGAGAGGGGTTTTTGCTAGATGCAGAGCATATTTTCAGGAAAATGGTCCTCAAGGGCTTTCAGCCTAAAGTACAAGTTTACAACTCATTACTTGATGGATTTTCTAAGCTTGGACGATTAGAAAAGGCATTTGAGCTTCTTATTGATATGGAGACAAAATATATCGAGCCTGACAGTTTGACGATAAGTGCTGCAATTAATTGCTATTGCCAAAAGGGTGACATGCAAGGAGCCCTTGAATTCTACTATAAGTTCAAGATTAAATCTGTATCACCTGATTTTTTTGGCTTCTTATATTTGATAAGAGGTCTTTGTTCCAAGGGAAGGATGGAAGAAGCCAGGAGTGTCTTGAGAGAAATGCTCCAATCCAAGCATGTGGCAGAATTGATAAACATAGTCAACAAGGAGGTTGATAGTGAGTCAATAAGTGATTTCCTTGCCACTTTGTGTGAGCAAGGAAGGGTTCAAGAAGCTGTTACAGTTCTCAATGAAATTGCCTGTATACTCTTTCCTGTTCAAAAGTTGTCCACTTATAAACGACAAAAGATTTATGAATGGAAGGATTTTGGTTCAAAATGCTCAAGCATTCTACCTTCCTCTTGCAGAAGTGGTTGGAATCTTGGATCTTGTGATGACAAAGATGTAAATAATCTTGCAACACATAATAGTGATTGTATGACAAGATCCCAGATACATGGTTTTGACTTCTATTATTCTAGAATTGCTGCACTTTGTGCCAAAGGGGAACTTCAGAAAGCAAATCAATCAGCGAAAGAAATGCTTTCTGATCTGACAGAGTCCATGAACTGAACGTGTGGGGTAAATAAGGAGAATTCTTTTAGTGCTTGAACTGCTCCCCGTGTGCTGCTGGCAAAGAGAGCACACGGATGACACCTACAGGTACATAATTTTTCATTATAGTTAAGCTTCTAAAGTGTCTATACATGTATAATGGGTTACCATTTCTTTGGTACTTAACATAATTTATTGAAACTTACCTGAAAGCTTAATGCCACCTTTTAAATTGTGTAAATTCTTAACTTCTTTGTTAGACAATTTTGGCACGGCATCTATGTTCTTTACAATTTCCATTCTTGTAATCATGTTTATTGTCCTCTGCACTACTACATTTATTGCGTGTCATTGCTAGTGTCAATTGGTTTGAGTGCTTTTACCCTTTGTCTTTCAATTTTATTTGGTCAATCTGGTTTTGACTCTGCTGTTCCCAGTCCCCAAAGACTTGGGCCTGCACTTATACTGGATCTAATTTTGTTACTAAGTAAATGGGGGGTATTAGTTTACGGTATTGCAATACAATACATGCTTTCGCTGCCAGAAGCTGCCTTTCACTCTTTCTCCTTGCCTAGCCCTCAACCTTAAAGCATACCATCAACCTTGATCTGTGTGTCCGTGCTTCAGGTAAATCAGTTCCTGGAAGTCAATGAATGTGGCACCCTTTGTGATTTTCCTTAAAGGGTTAAACCTTTCTATAATGCATAATAGTAATGTGTGTATAATAATAAAAAATGAGAAATTTCGGTCATGTTCAATGTTCTGGACTATGAAGGGTGGTTGCTGTTCGAGGTTTTTACACAACCCAAAGGCAATTTCCGGCAATGGTCTCTTTCTCTTTTACATTTCCTTACTATTGTATAAACGAATAAGATTTCCAGTTTCCATTGTAGTTATAACCAGAGAAGTAATTTTATAGCCCTCTGTCTTCCTTTTTGCTACAATCACCAATCTGAAAGGGACAAATGTCTATGGGAGGGGAAACAATATCAGCCTAAAATACATTGCAGAAATAATCATATTTTTTTTTAATTTTTATAACCTTATCATAATCTTTACTATGACGCACGGGACAGTGAAAACTCATTCAAGGTATTATTGACATTTGACATGTCCATTTTATTTCTGATTATTTGTGCCATGCTTTGAGTCACAGGACTGGATCAATGCTGGATCCTTTTTGAAAAGGCAGTTATGTAACATGGTTGATGAACTACTGTCTGTCCTTGCTCCTGTTCGGCACTGTCATCCATAAAGTGATTACCAAGGAACCTGCTGGACTCAACACTGAGCCAATATAGAAATGGTAATATATATATACACCTTTCTCATCTAATTTGGGTTTGTTGCTTCAATTATAGTTCTTTCCAGTAAAGGGATTTAGCTGCAGCTATGATTCTGGTAATGTACATCTTGTTGAAGATAAAATTGAACCTTTTTTTTTTTTTAATTCCTTTGGTTTTCCCTACAACTATACAATTTTTTTATTTTATTTTTACATTTTTTTTTCACTTTATTAAACTGTATATACTTACACTGGATAGGTAATGAAATTAGTTTCATACTCTATTTGTTTTCTGTTTTCAATTATATGTGGTTTTCATTTATGCTGGCTAATAAAGTACTTGTATACCAAAAACATTAAAAGAAATATTTTTTCTTAGGCTCAAAATGAACAGGCTGAAACACTTTTCTTTAATTTGTGTTGAGTAGTTCTTCTAGTAGAAGATAACTACCTTTTTGTGAGAGTATCTCATGTCATGATTGCATTTTCTGTCTAACTGTTGTTTATTTGTCACCTTTTGTTCATAAAATAAATTATATGGACTCAAGAATCATAACATCCTCATAAAATAGGCTTTGTTAAACAGGAAAAAGAAATAAAATTTTATTAGTTAAGGAAAGCAGACAAGGAAACCCAAATACCTGGAAAAATTAGAGAAGACACATTGTATACACACTGCCTAGACTTCTTTTTTCTTTTCATAAACTCAAAAGTTGCATCTCTATGTTTTCTTTCTTTTTAATGTATATAAATTTTGAACTGATGGAAGAAAGGCTAATCCGCATTTTGGTGAGTGAAACAGAAACTTTGAAGTTTTCTGATACACTGCCAACTGAATTGTTATTTTATTCTACTTTTCAATTTTCATTGACTTGAAGATTCTTGTTTTGATTATGATACTTTCTAATTTCTTGTCCTTTCATATATTTGTTTTAAGAGCCTTGAATCTGAAAGGTTCTTGGCTTGACTTGGAAGAAATGAACCTTTGACTAAGATTACATATAGTCACGTCTCAGTTTACTCTGTAAAAATGTTATGCATGGAAGTTATGTTCTGGGATTTTGAACACATGTAGAGAAAACTGGTTTTCTTTTTTATCTTTCACGATAAAAAAAAACAAAATACTGTTTAACTTTATTTTTCTTGAAGCATAGCATTTTGATGAACTACACCTGTGAACTCCTCGGGGCAACTAAATTCAAATTTTCAAAAAGTAATGTGTTTTGAAGCAACACTTGAACGATGGTTGTGGGTTGTGCTGACAATTTTTTGACAAATGATTTAAACTTAAGGATGGAAGAGATGAAAGAGAGAGAAGTAGATGGAAGAGATGCTAAAAACTGTGTATGGATATGGACTACACAGCAAAGTCCATTTTATACAGATTGATGACGATAAATACAAATAATTATAGGATATTTTATTTTTACATACCTAATATTATGATATGCCTATAAATGATATTCTAATAAGATATTCTTATAATTATAAAGATCCTAATTAAATAAGAAAATAAATCAACATATAAAAGACGAACAAGTCCTAAGAGATCATCTAAGATACTATATAATATTCTAAGGTAGTATCTGAAGATATTTCTTATATTTCTAACAGTATGTGTGTGTGTGTGTGCGTGTACTAACTATAAACTGTATGGAAAATAAAATGACTTTCTGTAGCTGCCAAGAGCAGTAAAGGTTTTACAATGTGTTGAACATTACACATTACCGATTTGAACAGAGTTTCCACCATTTTGTAGTGTTTTTTCCATCTGAGATTGGTTCTACTCTTATGATATACAGCTCATGGTATACACGTCGGATGGCTGCTAACACAATAATCAGAATACAAGAGCTGTAATAATGTTGTTGTAATTCTTGAAGAAAGGGGATAAACTGCATGCTAATTTCTGCTTTAAGCCTGGATCGACCAAAGTCTTACTCCCTCTCTTTGTGGCTATTGAATGTAAGTGTTTTTCTTTCTGTTCATGTTATAATAAATAAGCATATTGAGTTGGATTATTGTTCTTTGATTTTCTGCCTTTCTTCCCCTCTTTCAACTGAATGATGCTTGATTTGTAGACATTAAATTTTACTTTATTCTCTCTGGCCTTATAGATCTTGAGTGTTTTTTCTATTAAGGTTAAGTATTTCTCAGCCAGTTGCATGTAATTGCAAACTGGCTGTGTCTTGAGCCTTTGACAGAGATGGCTGGACTGTGGAGAAAACTGGAGTTAGACGTTGAAAAATGCCTATCTGGAAGAATGATTGTGTAATGTCACCAAAAATAGAACTATAACATTATTGGAAGGTTTGAATTTTTCTTTTGTTGGTGATTGAAAATTAATATTATGTAAGAACAATTATGATGTATTCATATATAGTTCAAATTTACTTCTGTCAGTCCAGTCACCTACCTAAACTACTTACATTATTCATTTATGGCTTAAATAAGGTTTATAGTTTTAATATGTGGTTAATTTTTGTTTTGAGTACTTAATATAAATATTTGTTTTTTGTTTCTGAGTAAAAATGTTTTAGTTTAAGTCTCTTCTATTACTTGTGTGAGTTCTCGAGTTTACATGATAGTTAAGTTGAGCACATGTCATACAATTTATAGTGTTGACAAATAGCATATATTAAGTTTCTTTTGATAAGTGTACTAATAAGATATGTCGCCGGATTATGAAAATCATATTGGTTATAAAAGTAAGTTTAGAGACTAATTACTGTATGTGTTTGTTAAATTGAAAGAACATGTATCATATGATTTTTAGTAATGATATTTATTAAACATGTCTTAGTGTGAATAATTTGTTTTTGCTTATATTTGAGTTTGGAGGATCAGAATATAAGAGTTGTTATAATGTCTTGTTTCTAAATTAAAAATAATTAAAGCCATATATGCTTTGCGAGCAATGCATTGCTATTTACTTTACCTTGTTAGTGTACAAATAATGTTTTTGTTGTGGACTTGATCAAATTGAAGTTCAAGAGTTGTGATTTGTGAATTGCATTCACAATCATCAACCACTAAGAAGTTCACAATCAATTCTTTGGAAGTAAACATACTTATTAACAAGGTCATATCCCACGTTGTAGCTCTGTTGGGCTAACAATCCAACAACTGAAGGCTTACTTTTAATGTCGATGTTACTGGCTGGACCTATAGTCATGCAGAATATGTCATTACTGATTTGGCTAAAAAAGCTTCCAGAATCCAAAGCCAAATCAGCTCCTTCAGCGAAATGGAATGTAACCACTGGAAACCCAGCTAGATCTTTGCTGATACTACCATAATAACACAACATCCATGGGGAATTTTCAATCATTGCTCCTCTAAAGGACCAACCAATGAGATTTCTAACTTCTTTGTATATTAGTTTATGCACATCATCAACTAGGTAGCTGATAGTGCTGCCTGTGTCAATGATGACTCCTCCTGAGCCATTCTCTTTTATCTCAAAAGTTCCTGGAGCTATGTCAAGCCTTTTCTCCCCTATACTTATGCCTTCCATGGTGACATAATAAAAGCCATTGTGGACTTCAAAAGGGGTGGAAAAACCTTCAAGATCTGCCCCTTCACCTAATATTAGTTGGTTGTAATTGTAATGAGGGTCAGCCAGGTTGCCTATGCAGTAAGAAAACTTTCTACCAATTTTTGTTGCCAAAGATTCAGCTGCACTGTTTAGTCCTAGTATTCCATTGTGTCCTGGATCTGAACTGTATCCAATGTAGTGGCCACATCCAAATAGTACATCTATTATCTGAGAGGTACCTTCATCAGTTGTCTCAAACACAACAGTATCACGACCATATGTTCCTGAAGCCATGGAGCTATCTGCATAAGAGGCATAAAATGGAACAGGGTCACATTTGCAACCCTTGAAGAGACATTGTACTTTACAGTGTGGGAGAAAGGTGGAAGACTTTGAGGGGTCAAAGAGTGGACCTAAATGGTTGTCACAATTTGTGCAAGGGGAGCACATGATCCAGAAGATGTCACTGGCAGTGTCTATAACAACTAGTTGTGGGATAGGGGGTTGGCCTATTGAGATATTGGCCAGTATTGTTCTACCAGTTAAAGAGGGAGAAACACTAGCTTTGTAGTCATTGTTAGAGGCCAAAGAACCTTCTATCCTTGCTTGTATGTAGGCTAAACGTGCTGCTGAGTGTTGGATATCAAGTTGAATTCGGTCTTGTGCTGTTGCATGTGGCTTGTAGTGGGGATGGTGAATTGAGCCAGGGTGAATGAGTCTGGACACCAGTCTTTGAGGTTTAACAGATGAATTGCTGCTAGTTGATGAGAAACATGTTGAAAAAGCCATCAACAGAAGAAGAAATTGTTCATATGCAAATGCCATTGAATATTGATCTTCTTTGTTATTGAGTTTGTTAGGTAGATTGTAGTTATATATTGCTTCCAAGACATTCAAGATAGTTATATATAGTGATAAACTAACCTTTAGGCTTTGCACACACACATATATATTGATTGATTCACCTGGTGGAAGGTATGATTTGTATATACAAAAGAAAATTTTATGACAAGGAATGAAAAAGTAAATTGCCCCCTTAAGAGGCACCAGCCACATGAAAGTTGTATGTCTTTTTTTTCTACTAGGACCATATTTACATTCTCTACCAAGAATCAATCTAGAAAATGAGCACCAACTTTTGTTATGATTTGATAATGTTTATTTTGGGAAAATCAACTGATAAATGTCTGTGTCTTTCTAATTGCTGGTGATTCTTTTTCTGTTTAGCCAAAACATTTTTTATTTTTTTTAGCAAGGTTATCCCCAACCCTTGTAACATGAAGAACTCCTCAATCCCTACTGACTTACATAACCCCTGCAAATTTTCCTGCACCTCAGTACATACATTAACAGCTCTTCAATCCATCCTTACATTTCTACTGCACATTTTCATAATTAACCCTTATTATAGTAAAAAGTAAATAACAAAACATGAAAAATAAAATTATAATAAGTATATAGAAAATTAGTTACAAAAATAACTTACTTTTATTAATTGTTATAGTTATACAATAAAAATATTATAATCTTTCATCACAGCATCTCACCATAAGTGGTTTCTTGTAACAAATATTAAGATTGAAATAATGAAAGATTATGTATGAGACAAATAGTTAAAACAATCTCTTTATTAATTGTTTTAGATATATCATATTCATATAGTCACTCGTCCTGGTAAATTCTTAACCAAAACTCAGAGCAAACAATAAAAATAAAAGCCTTGAAAATTTTATAGGATAAAAACTAGGAAGGATTGAAGGAACTAAAAACACGATTAGTATAATAATATAAGTCATATTTAATGTAAAAATAAAATAAAAGTTAGAGTAAAAAAATCACCACACATATGCTTATAATAATGCTGAAATTAGAGAAAGAAATACAAACACAAAGTGACTCTAATTTTGTATTATAAATATTAATTATCGAATCTTATTATAAATAATAAAAATATAAAGACTTTGAGTTTAAAAATTGACTTTCCTCTTGTATAAATATAAACATAACTTTTAACCTATGTTACAAAGTAAATAACTTTATATAATGAGATTGATTTATACCTGTAATTTTTAAATTATAATTTCATATTATTATAATTATTTATATTAAATTTTATAAAAATATAATAACAATAATATGTAATCAAATTATTTATGTTTTAATATATATTTTTTTTAAATATATTACATAAATTTTAATCAACATAAATGAGACATCAAATAATTTACATTGATGTGAAATTTGTATATATAATTTATTAAAAAAAATTAATGAGTTTCAAAAATATAATTTAATTGAAAGATACTTAATAATGTAACATTTTATAAAAGTTATACCATATAATATGTGTGCTGTAATTTTTACTATTACATATTACATAATTAGTAACTTTATAGGTAATTTTTCGTTAATCTAACCATTAAACTATAAATAATATTTTAATAAATTTCGAAAACCACATTTTGATATACCAATTATTCTAAATTAATATAAAATATTACATATAATCCATATGAATTTTTTTTAAAAAATCTAATTAAAAAAAATTGGAAAGTTTCATGAAATTTTAGACTATCAATAACTTTGTATAAAAAACGAGATTTTTATCAATTTAACGACTAATCTATGATTCCTTATTATCGCCATCATCAATATCAGAATTATACAAATTGAACGACAAAAGCAAAACCTCAGCTTATTTATATTTTAATATACTTCAAAAAATATATACACTAAAATTATACAAATTGAACGGCAAAAGCAAAACCTCAGCTCATTTATGTTTTAATACATTTTAAAAAATATATACACTATGCTAATTTTTTCTGAGATATCAAATGGTTTTAAATTAATATATATATATATATATATATATATATATATATATATATATAAATAT
>Ga0209589_1012329_pt1 | contig 11643 bp, 12 predicted proteins | sample CowpeawhiteBW_FD_187525 | JGI IMG/M metagenome (GOLD analysis project Ga0209589, IMG submission 187525) | Root nodule microbial communities of legume samples collected from California USA - Cow pea white BW (SPAdes) (version 2) | ecosystem: Host-associated > Plants > Roots > Nodule | place: USA...
GCCACGATACAAGCCTAATAAAGTCCACACAGATCAAAGATTGGTTGTTATCTTTCGAAGGTTTTAATTTAGAAGAAAAATTTGATTTGCTAACAGGTTTGTTCTATAAAAAAGGTAAAAAAAAAGATTGAAAAAGTGTGTTCAGAGATTTTCTTTTAAACACCGGGGTAGTTTATGTTTGGTTGACATGTTTTCAAAGCTCCAAAATTAATACAGGCAATCAAGCAATCTGGTTAAAATTGGGTTGTCCCCTTTCAATTCATTCTTCATGAAACTTCATCTTTGCTCCTACAGTATCATCCACTCTAAGCCTAAACCTTGACCAACCTTAACATAATCCATCTTTATCAATCCCAAACTCAAACTGGGGCAGTCACTTTGTTTGTGATTCATATATTCCCATCATTCATTTTGAATTGGGGCATTTATTTATATTGAAGATTGTGATCACATTAGGGGCAACTTGTGAAGACCCTATCATTTTTCCACCTCCTCAACTGGGAAAAACCAAGCACGCTTTTACACCATAAGACCATCCTAGGCTCTCATACTAGGGGCAAATTTTTGAAGTCCCCATCATTTTCTTCATACCATTAGTAACTGGGGAAAGTCCAAACACATTTTGTGCCCCGAGACCAATTCAAATTGGGGCAACTCCCTAGTTAATCTTCATCACCTCATCCAAACCTTTCAAGCCCTTGGCAATTTCATGCATGTCATTCAAATAGTGTTTCAAAGAAATTATTAAAAAAGTGTTTGTTAGTAAATTGATTAGACCAAGGAACTGATTTAGAAAAGTAAAAAAAAAAATCAAAGTAGAATGACTCCATGAAATAGAAATAACAATGAAATAGGAATCAATTCGAATATTGTTTTCAAAAAAATGCAAAAGAAAAATTCATACATCATATCAAGTCATGCATACATGAGTAATTCATCTTTTTTAATAAAGCAAAATTCACCCATGCATCCATGCATCCACGCATCCATGCATCCACGCATCCATGCATGCATCATCGTCTAAGTTTGAAAAGAAAATCATAGCATGTCATACATCATCAATGATTCATAACGTGTGCATATGCATAACTCCTCCAACATTTCATAGATTTATGAAGAAATGAAAAAATGAAAAATAGAGCAAATTCCACTCATGCATTCATGCATCTATGCAAGCATATCATATAGTTTCAAAAAGAAAATCATAACATTTCATGCATCATCAAATCATTCATCATACTCCACAAAATCATTGAAAATCATTTACAAAAAAAGAGAAAAAGTCAGAAACTATATTTTTTGTTTAAGTCTCAAAAACGTTAAGCATTCACTTGGTGTCTGTCGATAATTCAAAAGCAAAATTCAGGTTCTCCTTTTATATATATATCAAGACCCTCTGCGCGGCAATGGTCATTGATTTCCTTTTCTTTACATCAAGACCCTCTACGATGCAATGGTCATCGATCTCTTTACATCGAGGCCCTCTGCGAGGCAATGGTCATCGATCTCTTTACATCAAGACCCTCTGCAAAGCAATGGTCATTGATTTCTTGTGTCACATTGAGGCCCTCTGCGAGGTAATGGTCATCGATCTCTTTACATCAAGACCCCCTGCGAGGTAATGGTCATTGATTTCTTATGTCACATTGAGGCCCTCTGCGAGGCAATGGTCATCGATCTCTTTACATCAAGACCCTCTGTGAAGCAATGGTCATTAATTTCTTATGTCACATTGAGGCCATCTGCGAGGCAATGATCATTGTTTTTTTTTCGAATCGGGACCCTTTACATGGTAATGGTCATCAAATCCTTTAGATATAGACCCTCTTCTCGGCATTGGTCTAATCTCTTTTTCAAAAAGTCAAAGTACAAAAAGAATATGGTTTGTCAAATCGTGACCATCTACATGGTAATGGTCAATGAATCTTTTAGATATAGACCTCTCCTCGGGATTAATCCAATCTTTTCTCAAAAAATATTTAAAAAAAAGAAAATTTTCAAATTGAGGCCCTCTACATGGTAATGGTCACAAAATCTTTTGAATAAACCCTCTCAACGGGATTGGTCTAATTCGGTTTTTTCAAAAAGTAAAAAAAACAAAACAAAAAGAATTAGTGTGTCAAACCGAGACCCTCTCTACTTGGTATGGTCAAATTTGTCTTCAAATTTGTCTTCTTTTGAAACCCGAACGAAATTAGTGTTTTTATCTTTACTTATCTTTTATTACAATAATATGAAAAAGTCAAATTTTCAAATTATCTAATAAAATCTAAGTAAAGAGGGGCAACTGTCAACACCCAATTTCGTCCGGGTGAATAAATTTATTTTCGAAAAAAATAATAAAAAAAGGGTTTTTTAGTTAATTAAAAATAAAAAAAATGTGAAACAAAATTCTCTTCAAAAAGATTTTCAAACATCAACTTTAGAAAAAAAAAACGAAAAAAGAGAAAAAAAGAAGAAAAAAACAGGAGGAAGAGCCCAATTTGTTATTAATTTTCATGAGCCCAATAACTCAAATATTTTCTACCTCTGTTCCTGATAGAGAAATTAATTATATAATAATAATTAGAAGCAATATCTCTTCAAATGATAAGAATCAATATTATTAATTGGGATTAATTTTGTGCTCTGATTTGTTATTGATAATGATTGATTTTGTGTTCTGATTTGCTGCGACTTGATACTCATAATTTGCTACTATCATGACCAATTCCTTCCTTATATTGTTGTTACAATTAAGGTTGAGATTGCATTGACATTGCAAGTTGTGAATGTAAATACGCACTCTGTCATAACCAGAGAAAAAATTCTCTACACTACTCTATTTCTTTCCCATCACTCCCACACACACACCTCTTTTTAATCTCTCTAAAAAAAACATATTGAAGGAGGTAGAAAAAAAATATTTTCTACACTCTCTCTTTCTCTCATTACCACCCACATAGACAGACACCTTTCATCTTTATCTCTCTAGAAAAAAACAAAAATATTAGAAAAGGAGGCAAAGAATAAGAAAAAGAGAAAAGGTGAGGAGATATTGAACATTTTTAAGGTATGTAACTGCTAGTTCATTTTTTTTCTTTTGATTTATTTTTATCAGTTTTTTTATTATTCTTTTTAAATCATTAATTTTTTTCCCATTTTTTTGGTGTTTGTTCGACCGCTCACATTGCATGACACCTATTTTAAACTTTCGTTCCTTTTTTTTTCTAAAAAATATATATCAATCTAAGAATAAAATATATTTTTTTTTGTTTACTCTTTTATATCTATTTGCTTGCTCACGTCGCACTGACATCCACAACTACTCTAAAATAACTTTAAAAAAATATTAAAAATTTATAAATGATTAAAAAGTAAAAAAATAAAAGATTAGAAAAAAAATATTTGAAGTGTCTATCCGGCCGCTCGCGTCGCATGACACTAATTTTAAAATAATACTAAAATTTAAATAAAAAGATTTTCAAAATTATAAAACAAATTAAATCATTTTCAAATAATTTTCCAAATAGATTTTTTAAAAAGAACTACGTAACCCTGATTCTCCATTCACATGGAGATACGTAGGAGCGAGGATTAATCCTCGTCGGGCCCAAAAAATCAAAAAAATAGTTTTGTTTTTTATACATTCTTTTATTACTAATTTTGGGAAAACTTAAATATTTTGAAAAACCACAAAACTTTTGCTCATTTAATTAAAGGTATCGTGTTAGGACGGACGTTGTGGGGTGCTAATACCTTCCCCACGCGTAACCGACTCCCGGACCAAAATTCTGGTTTTTCGCAGACCTTGCTTTTTTTATGGTTTTCCATAGTTTCCTATAATAACTATGGTGGCGACTCTAAACTCTGTTTTTTATCAAATTTTTTTTTGTTCGCCATCCCGTCGAGATTTTGGTTGCGACAACTGGATATGTGTGGTTCATGTTTTTTATTGCCTATGGATTGTTTGGGTTCATTGAGAACCTGTCCAAAGTGCAATAAACCAGTAGCCTTAACTCTATTCGTATGGTGCCTAGCGGTGCGGGGCGAATCGCTAGGCGATAGCGGCCAAACAAAGGCCACTACAATTGTGCGGCGCCTGGCGGCAAGGGTGGTTCCACCAGGCGACTACTGTCAAACAATGGCTCTACTTTTGTCTGGCGCCTGGCGGAGAGAGGGTTCTGCTAGGCGGTCTACGTTGTGATTCCACCTAGCGGCAGTTAGGCCACGCCAGGCAATAGTGCAGACTTTAGTGTGCTCTTTTGGATTGCGTTTTGCATGTTTATGATGTTGGGCTTGGACCAGGAGATGTTTGTTTGTGTCATGAGCGGGTAGATCCATAGCTGGTGGTGAACACATGGTAATATGAGCGGAGAGGTTCATATTATGAGGCTCTCGTGTGAGGATACGAGCGGGGAGGTCCATATGTTCAGTGCTCACACTTGAGGGCTGCTATGAGCGGGGAGGTTTGTAGTTGTTGGATCACGTGTGTTGGACTACGAACGGGGAGATCTGTAGAGTTGGACTACGAGTAGGGAGGTTTGTAGAGGCAGGACCACGAGCAGTGATTTGGGTCCAAGGTTGAGTAATTTCTTAGTGACTTGGATGTGCGTGGTCTACAAGGCTTTGGGTGAAACTATAAGGATGAACTTTGTTGTAGCATTCCTTGAGTTGTGGCTCGTAATGGTATCCCTTGAGTTGTGGCTCAAGATATTGGGTAAACACGTAGCATTCCTTGAGTTGTGGCTCGGAATGGCATCTCTTGAGTTGTGGCTCGGGATGACAGATGGACACAAGCAATCCTTGAGTTGTGGCTCAGATTGGCGAGTGTTGCCGGTGTGAGTGTATGTGTTGTGACTCGTACGGATGGGTCCATGAAGATTGCCCTCTTCGACGTCAACCGACAAGTTTGGTAGTCTTGGGACAGATACGAACTATGGTTTTGTAGCAGGTTTCCTGCGCGTGTTCTACAAGTTATGGCTTGTAGGTGGAGGCAGCAAAGGGTATCTAAAGACGTATAACATGGATAACATAGTAGTGGCCATGTGGCTTTTGACCAAAGGATAGAGTTCCTTTGATGAGTGTATGTTTATGCAAATTTTGAATTATTATATGTTATTGTTAGCTCACCCTATCTGCTAGCGTTACACGGAGCAGATGATGTTGCAGGTGGTACTGGTGAAGCATAGAGCCGAAGTGGGGCTAGACTGGGGAAAAAGCTTTATCAGAGCTTTTATTGTTTATGGTTTTGAATAATTTTGTAAACATTTCTATTACAAACTTTTATATATTGATTCAAGTTTTATACAATATGGATTTTGGGCCATGTTCTGATGAAAAAAATATGTTAATTTTCCCGCGTTTTAGGAAAAGGCAGTATAATAAATGATGTTATATTTTTATTTCTATTTTATTTATTTAAATTAGTAATATTTGGCCAAGATGTTACATGTTCTACCGTATTGCAAAAAATAGATATAACAATGAGATTCTAAATCGATTAAAATAGAACTGATGTAAAGAAATATGCAGCGGTACTTTCATAATTTTAAAAAATTATTTTACATTAGGTTGTTTAATAATCTTTGTAATATATCTTAAATCACATGATGAGTCCATCATTAAGAGAAAGGAAGCCAAGAGGAAACCATGCAGGATTGATGAGACTTCCATGGAAAAGGATGAAGGTACGGAAGCTAGAAGATGAGTGAAGAAGTGGTGCGGAAATGGTATTTGAAGCTCTCAAGTGAGGTTAGGTCAACACTCAAGGAAGGAGGCTAGAGGAAACTAATAAGGAGAACTCTAGCCTAAGTTGATTCATAAAAAGAGAGAAGTTTGGAGTCATCTCAACAGAGTTTCTCTACTATATTCATGAATGAATTTACAAGGATCTATTTATAGGAGAAAATGAGAGCTCAGTGGTCTAGAAAAATGGAGGGAAAAAGGATCTAGAATGTGGTATTTGGAGCCAAAAAGAGAGCATGAGGAAAGTGTGACTTGCCACCTAAGCCAGTCACATGCATCATGCATGGAGGTTCCTAGGAGAAAATAACATTATCATGCATGGAGGCAACATGGACTCCAATTTTGTTCACTAAAAAACCTAAGAAAATAACATTATCTACACAAAAGGTACAATTCTTTCTATTTGCAAACAAACTATTTACCCTAAGGATGGTAAGGACAGACCTTAGATGGTCTATGTGCTCATGCAAGTTATTACTATGGCTGAAAATATCATCAAAGTAGACAATCACAAACTTTATTATGCACTCTCTAAGGACATGACTCATTAGCCTCGTGAATGTGCTAGGTGCATTAGTAAGTCCAAAGGGCATCACCAATCACTCATATAGTCAAATTTTGTCCTAAAAGTGGTTTTCAACTCATCACCTTCTTTAATTCTTATTTGGTGATAACCACTCTTTAGATCAATTTTAGAAAACATGAGGGACCCATGGAATTCATCAAGCATGTCATCAAGCCTAGAATGGGACGCCTATATTTGATGGTGATTTTATTTATGCCCCTATAATCACAACACATTCTCCATTTCCCATCCTTTTTAGGCACTAACAAAATAGGCACAACACAAGGGCTAAGGCTCTTTTAAAACCAACCCTTCTCGCACAACTCTTGTACTCGGGACTCTATCTCCTTTGTTTCTTGAGGATTTATCCTATAGGCTGGTCTATTTGGAAGACTTACCCCAAGCACTAAATCTAATTGATGCTCAATTCCTCTAAAAGGAGGAAGCCCAATAGGCCCTTCCTTAGGGAATATATCCTCAAACTCTTTCAAAAGATTTTCAATTTTAGGAGGTAGATTCTTAAGCTCAAGAGATGTGGCAGTGCATGTGAGTGTTTCGTTACACAGTAGGAGGCATGAAGGTTGTTCAACATTGAGAACTTGGTTTAAAGATTTCATGGTTAAAATGTTCTCATATTGAATGACCTTCGAAGAAGGAACACTAATCTCTCCCACCTCAAATTCATCTTTATCTAGCTTTTGGACATTTTGAGGACTTTTTTTTTGTCCTCATCTTTCTCTTTTTCTCATTTATACTTCATTTGAAGTTGGTCCTCAGCCACTTGAGATGGCAAAAGAGGATGAAGAACAAACTTTTTAGTCTTGTGAGTAAAGTTAATCTTGTTGGTGAGACCATTGTGCATGATTTTCTTGTGAAATTGCCAAGGTCTCCCCAATAAGAAATGACAGGCTTCCATAGGTACTACATCACATAGCACAGTATCTTCATACTTCCCTATGGAAAGTTTGACCTTCACTTGGTGATTAACTGCCAAATCTCCGTCTTCATTAATCCAATGAAGTTTGTATGGTTTTGGATGAGGTAAAATAGTCAAATATAGCTTGTCAACCAACATAATGTTGCAACAGTTACAACACGATCCACTATCCACAATTAGAGAACAAGTGTTTTCTAAAATTTTACATCTTGTGTCAAATATGTTCTCTCTTTGTGTTAGTGCTTGTGGACTAGGTTGATTTTTGAGGATCCTTCTAACCATCAAAAGGTCCCCATCACAAGGGTGAGCATCTTCTACATTAGACTCATTGGATTCCTCACTTCCACTCTCACTTTCACTTTCATCTTTGTTGTTATATCTATCAGCACCATTAAGAATCATGGTCTTTTCCGTGGGGCATTGAGATGTTCTGTAACCTCTAACAAGACATTTGAAACATTTGATTTCACTGATGCGAGTGTGTGATGATGCACTAACCTCTTTGTCATTACCTTTACTTGGATTCCTAGGTAGCTCAACCTTTTTTTCTTCTTTCTTGAAATCCCTCTTAACACCAGAGTTAGTTTAAGCTTGATTTCTCTTTGGAAAAGATTTTCTCAAATTTTGTTGTTCTTTCTTAATGCACATTTGTACTAAATCATTCAAATCTTGGTAAGGTAGAAGCTCAACTTTGTCTCTTATATCAAGGTTTAATCCATTTACGAATCTAGAAATGGCAATAGCCTCTTCCTCAATTATCTCGACCCTTATCATAAGTAACTCCATTTTCTGTCTATACTTTTCTATAAACATATTTCTTTGTTGGTGTCTTTGGAGCTTGTTCATGAGCTCCCTATTGTAGTAGGAGGAAATGTGTTTCCTCCTAAGGGCTGACTTGATATCATTCCAGTATTCAATTGAAGGCCCACTACTTCTTAGCCTCTCTTGGACTATAGAAGTCCACCAATACATAGCATATCCTTGAAAGTTTAGGATTGCTAGAGGCACTTTACCTTCTTTGCTAACTTGGTGGCAAGCAAAGAGTTGGTCCACCTTCATCTCCCAATCCAAATAAGCATCAAAGTCATCCTTACCTTGAAAGTAAGGCAAGTCCACTTTAATTTCTTTAGGAGTAGGATCTTTTCTTTGTATCTAAATGTACAAAGGTTGTTGGCAATATTCTCCTAATCTTAACCCTTCCTCTTCCTCATATATTGAAGCTCCACTTTTAGACCCTTTAATCGAATTACTCCTACTTTTTAGCTTATTTTGGACTTTCTGATCTCTTATCTTTAAAGCTTTGGTTTGTTCCTCTAAAAGAGCAATTTGACCATCTCTTTCTAATTGTTCCTTCACTTTGTAAATTGCCTATTGTTGTCTCTATAGTTCAAGTGATTTGAGTTGTTGAGAAACATGTTTTAAGCTATGAATTGAATCCTCAGAATCACTTGCACTATGTAGGGAGGGTTGACTAGCCATGATTACTATTTTTAGGATTTTTTATTTTAAAAACTAAATTCTAGCTAAGAAATTCTAAAGAAGTAGATAGAAAACTTCTTGAATTCTCTTCTAGGAAAGATAGGTGAAACACTTGGATTGCTTACATACGAAGTCTTTCCTTGCCAAAAGGAATTCAAATAATGTTGCACAAAACCTATAAAATAGAATTATACACACATTAAACAATTAAGCCAAAACAATAAATGGAATCTAAATTATGCGGCCTAATTTGGTGAGGCTTGATGTTGCAAGACACACTCACTGTCTACAAGCACTTTTACTATTTTAAAGGTTCTAATTAAGATATGAGAGAAGAGCTAAGGCTTCCCCAAGACACTTAATTAGTCCAAAGAGATACAAGAAAGAAAAATTGAAAAAATACAACTCAACTGAGTGCAATCACAATTTTGCACAAACTTGAAAAGTCTTCAAGTGTTTCATTCCACTCTTTTCTTTCTTTTAGCTCACTCAAGTGTTTGCTTTGGATTTTCCGTTTGTTAACTTCACTTGTAGATTGGAGTTCCACTTTGGTTTCCACCTCCTAAGATGCTACCTTGAGTATTTGGTTACCTCCAAAGAGATTTCCACCAAGAATGTAACACCAAACAAAGAAGGAAAAACAATAAAAGTTTAAACGAAAGAATAGCTAAACTAAATTGGAATATAGATGAACTTACTCAAAGATTTAACAAAGAAAGACAAACTAGAAATGAGGTAGGAAACAAGTTGAGGACTCAAATGAACTACCTAATGAATAACAACACAATGGATGAAAAACAACCAAAATAAACGAGAAAAATTGCACTGAATTTGATTTTTCACTCACTGTCAGTCCAGAAAATGTATTTTTTAGCCTGTGCTTCAACTATTTATCATGTTTTTATTTCTCAACAGTTTTCAATTATTTTTTTCTCTTTTTCGTCTATGTCTTAGCTAAAAGAGGCAACAATGAGATTTGGATTATCACCAGCCAATTTTTTGTGATAAATCAAATACAAGGAGTATGCACTCAAACGAGAAAACTGGAACAACAATAAAATGCACAAAATAACGCTCTCAAACTCAAGTGATGGTAGTGATTCTAGTGTACTTCTTTTGCCACTTTCTTTTGATCTTTTCTTTTTATTCTTTTTTACACTTGCTTGTACTCTTTTTATGCTCTTTTTCTTTCTTTTATAGCTCTTACAGAAGCTAGTTTCCACCACAAGTCATTATCACCACCACACTATGCTTGATCATTTGCATTTTAATGGAAACAAAAAGCTCAAATGAGAAGGAAACTTAAAGGAATCAAAAGAAGATCATTCACACAAGGAAATGGAAATTAACTCTAAATGAACAAAGCACACTAGAAACTGAAAATGAAACTTAGGTGATTAAGGAAGCACAAGAAAAATTCCCATTGGACATTAAGATAACCAAGGTTATCTAGATGTGAAGGTGTAACATCCCGTCAGAATATTACGAATTATAAATAAAAAGTAAAGAAATATTACGTTAGCTTCATTTATTAAAGCATCATTTCCCAATAACGTGATAAATTTAAAACTTTATTAAATCTATGAATAGTCTAAAATTCCATAATTTATAAAACTCAAAATAATATAAAACATCCATAGTGTTTACAATTTATTTCAAAGCCATAAATCATAAAAACTCCCAAGTTATCCCTGCTCCGTCGCCAAGTCTCACCGAATCCACCTGCAACATCATCTGCTCCCGTGTACCGCGTACACGATCATCGCCAAACATAAGCAGATAGGGTGAGCTAACAAAATAAACCATATATTTATATATTCACACACATATATATAAGATACTCATATACATATATAACACATCATTCACATCAGGGAAAGTTCCTTTCGTTAATTGCATACCACATGGCCACCACCATGTGAATTGTGTTATACATCTTCTAGTGATTACCCCAAGGTGACTTGCTGCCATACCTATCGACCACAACCGATAGAGCACGTGCGCGAAACCATTGCTACGGATCGTACACCGTAGCGCTAGGTGGAGTTCCCAAATAGAACATAGTTCGCAACGTCCCAAGACTGCCAAACTCATCAGTTATCTGCTGAGGAGGGAAATCCATCTGGACCCATCCGTACTGGCCACAACAAGCACACTCACACCGGCAACCCGAGCTCAACTCAAGGGTTCCTCGTGTTCATCCGCCATCTCGAGCTCAACTTGAGGGATGCCATTCTGAGCTCAACTCGAGGGATGCCATTCTGAGCTCAACTCGAGGAATGCCACGTGCTTAACTCCTATCCCGAGCTCAATTCAAGGGATACGTTCCAAGCTAAACTCAAGGAACACCAGCAAACCCACCTTTGAAGCATCACTAAAAGCCATGTAGATCACGACTGCAAAACCAGCAACCCAAAGTTGCAGCAGTAAAATCACCTAGCGGGGGACACGTACCGCAAGGCCCTGCCCACTTCCAGACTACCTGACGGGGGACACGTACCGCCAGGCGCAAACGCGCCTCTAATGCCCATGCTTGTAGTTATCGCCTGGTAGGACACTCCTCCCCACCAGGCGTCACGTGCTTTCCAGAGCCTCTACCAGATCTTTTCCGATTGGCGGTATCACATTTTCCGCCAGGCGCCTTGCTTTTCAAGCTTCTCTAGTTTTCCTTTATCACTTGGCAGCGCACCCTAAGCCGCCAGGCAGCACACCCCAAGCCACTAGGCGCCACACCAGTAGCGTCACTGCTATTGGTTTTTGACACTTTGAAGCAAGTTCCAAAGAACCCCAAACACTATACATACAATTCATAACATGAAATATGCTTATCCAGTCATAATCACATGACTGGATCATAGTCCAACACAATGTTGAACAACCAAACAATATACAAAAGCAGGAAGAATATATAACTATTGCCCCAAAATATCACATG
>Ga0209589_1012332_pt1 | contig 11642 bp, 3 predicted proteins | sample CowpeawhiteBW_FD_187525 | JGI IMG/M metagenome (GOLD analysis project Ga0209589, IMG submission 187525) | Root nodule microbial communities of legume samples collected from California USA - Cow pea white BW (SPAdes) (version 2) | ecosystem: Host-associated > Plants > Roots > Nodule | place: USA...
AATATATTTTTTTCAAAATATTTAATTTTTAAATATATATATATATATATATATATATATATATATATATAAAAGGATATACAAAAGAAACAAAAATAATTTTTTGGCTTTTTGGGTCCGACAAGGGTTATGTAGTTTTTTTTGAAAAATCTATTTGAAAAACTATTTGAAAAATGATTTATTTTGTTTTATAATTTTGAAAACCCTTTTATTTAAATTTTAGTATTATTTTAAAATTGGTGTCACGCGACGCGAGTGGCCAGACACACTTTAAATAAATTCTTTTTTTTTCCTAATCTTTGATTTTTTTTATCTTTTTAATCTTTTATAATTTTTCATATTTGTTTTAGTTATTTAAGAGTGGATGTCATTTCGACGTGAGCAACCACATAGATATTAAAAAGTAAACAAAGAAAACTATTTTTTGATTCTTAGATTGGTATATATTTTTAGAAAAAACAAAAGTCTATATTGGATGTCATACGACGCGAGCGGCCGGACACACACTAAAGAAAGGGAATAAAATATTTTTTTATGATTTAAAAAAATGAGAATGAAAAAACTAAATCAAAAGATGAAAGAACTGAAAGTGACATACCTTTTTCTCTTTTCTGGCTTCCTTTTCTAATATTTTTGTGTTTGTTTTTCCAATAGAGATAAAAATGAGAGGGGTTGATGTGGGTGGTAATGAGAGAAAGAAAGAGTGCAGAAAATGTTTTCCTTTTTTTCTACCTCCTTCGATAGCTTTTTTTTAAAGAGAGATAAAAAAGGAGGTGTGTATGTGGGACTGGTGATGGGAAAGAATTAGAGAAGTACCTAGAGGATTTTTTTTAGTTCTGACAGAGTGTGTATTTATACTCACACCTTGCAATATCAATACAATATCAACCTTAATTGTAATGAACAATATAAGGAAGGAATTGGTTATGATAGCAGCAAAGTATGGGGATTGAATCTCAGCACATCAGAGTACAAAATCAATCATTATGAGTAACAAATCAGATCACAAAATCAATCTCAATTAATAATATTGATTCTTACCATTTGAATAGATATTGCTTCTAATTATTATTATATTATTAATTTCTCTATGATGAACAAAGGTAGAAAATATTTGAGTTATTAGGCTCATGAAAATTAATAACAAATTGGGCTCTTCCTCCTTTTTTTTTCTTCTTATTTTTTCTCTTTCTTCTTTTTTTTTTCTAAAATTAAAGTTTGAAAATATTTAAAGAAAATTTTGTTTCACATTTTTTTTTGAAAATAAATTAATTCACCCGGACGAAATTGGGTGTTGACAGATATGACTACAAGTAATACCTTATATTTTCAATTGGGTATGAAAATATGGACATCTACATATATGTCTCGTCTCTCTCATCATACTCGTCCTAATACTCATATTTACCCTTGTTTTCGTTTTCATTTAAATTATTAAAATATTCATAATTTATTAGATAATCTAATATATATATATATATATATATATATATATATATATATATATATTTTTTTTTTTCTTTATTTTTATAAAACAAAAGTTTCTTTTATCTACATACTTTTTTTTATCTTTTTTCTAATTGTTGGGCTTACCATGAAATGAATTCATGTTTTCAAGATATTTTCTATTTTACTAGAATCTTTATGTAGTTATATTCAAATGATGTATATAAATTAAATATTTTTTTTGTCTCAATATTTCAATATTTTAACTTTCTTTTTAGTATTACTCGGTGGGGATGGACAATGACCGATCTAAGATCCTAATTCATAGGGAACAAGTCAAGTGGTGTATTTGTACATTCTCAACTACACACATGTCTATCATAGAGCAGCAACAAGTGTAACAACTACACTTTTATTGTCTATCAGTAGTCTCACTCATTCTCAATCCTCTTTTGCTGATGTAGAACATATAACATACGATCATCACATATAGATAAAGCATAAACAAATACAAAAAAACATTTTAAGTTAGTGTAAAATTAAATCATATTACTTATAAAATTTTAACATTACACCATACGAACCATTTATCCTTTCAACATTTCACATTATACTTAATCATTAAGCATGAAAAATATCACACATGCATATGACACAACCTCTTGAGGACTAGTGTATTAAGTAAACAAAAGACTATACACGTCATAAGTCACTCTCCTATCTCTGAGGAACTATAACTATACACTACAGCATTTTACAGTTCTAGTAACACTTTCTTAGTTACATTTATTAAAAATGTCACTATATGTATACTATAGTTACGTTTTCTTTAAAATGTTACTATAGATAATATAAACAATAATATTGTAACATTTTTTTTAAATGTTACTATAGATTATTACACTATTTACTATTTTTATAACATTTGTTTATTATAATGTTACATTTTAGTAACATAGGATATACGTAACATGTAAGATAATGTTACTAGATCATGTTAGGAACATTTTTTATAATTTAGCAACATTTTTTAATTGTTACTAAAAATTATATATGTAGCAGTGATATAAAATGGTCAGACAACACCACTTCCAAGAGTATGATAAGGTAAATCCTTATATAATAGATTTGATTTCTTTCCAAACTTACATATAAGAATCTCATTCGACTCTCACAGCTAAATATCTTTCTTTATTTGAGTCCAAAATTTAGTAAAAGGAGGATATTCTTCACTTTTAGCTCTAACGTCAATACATTTCACTCATCACCACATAATATGATTCACTCCTTATGAATCCCTTAAACTCTCAACATGTACATTCATGCAACTTCAAATACATATTTCTTTCAATATTTAATCAACATTTAAACACATTATAAATCATACCATTACAACTAAACATAAGTTCACTTTGACCTATTTTGAGTCACTTGCACAAGTCCTATAACCATATGTGACCACGTGTGTCTCAAAATGCTAAACTAACTCAAAAAATAAAGAAAAAGGTGAACTTACTCTCTTTAAAATTTTGATGAGTCAAAAGTTTATGCATCTTCATTACGTATCTACTAGCGATATCTGTTTATCAAAAAAATGAGAGATGAACCAATAAAACTAGAAAGAAGACAAATGAAGTTTTAGAATTTTATAGAGATATGATTTTTATAAAATAGAACTCATTAACATCAAATCTATTTAATTGAAGTAATTTTGAATCAAATAATCAAGTATCACCACTAAAACTATTCTTAACTATTTTCTAGGTCCTTAAATACAACATTTATAACATAAAAGGTACTTTTATGTTTTTTTTTTGTAATTCAGAGTTTTATTTAAGATTTTCTTAAACTACAACATATTTCAGTGTAACTATAACATTTGATTTTAATTTAGGATTCTAACCGTGACTTATAACTTGGATTTGAAGATGACGCTACACAACTAACTTAAAATTAGATAAGAATTTGCACAATTAAAATATTGTTTTTTTTTCTCAAATACATTAACATATTAAGCTGCTTAAATAATTCAGTTTTTTTTTTCTTCAGAAAACTACTCTAGTTTAATATATAAAATTTTATCTGAAAATAATTAACCCAAGAACATAAACCATTACTAATTTGAAAAAAGAAAAAGTAGGAATTAAAATATATAAATCAATTATATAAAAATACAAAACCACTGACAATCAAAGAAGAAAAAAATGTAACAGGTAGAGAAGAGAAAAATTTAATGTAAGAGATTTCGCAAAAATTAAGTTTTTCTTTGACAATAAAATTATAAATGTCTTGATAAAAGGTATCATAAAAAATTATTAAAAAAAACTGTATTTCCTACATAGGTTGTATTAAGGTAATTAAAGATGAAAAGTTACCAAATAAATGAGAAACTTTGTAGTAAACATCATCCTTTTTAATTTTTAACACCCTGAAAGTTTTGACGATTTGGTTTCGTGTCAATTATTCGCCGCCTCTTATGTTATCCCAATTATTTTTTACTAAACCCATTTTAATCCTCGAATTGCACCATTTTTAACTACCACCAGGAATTTTAATATGCAATTTTATAAAATTTTCATTTCTGCGAAAGAAAAAATAAGGCTTAATTATCATTTTGGTCTCCTAATTTGTTGGTGTGATTCATTTTGATCCTTTTTTATTTTTTGCTTCAATTTGGTTTTTTAATTTTTTAAAAATATTTAATTTGGTCCCTGCTGTTGAGTTGACGTTAACATCGTTTTCGTACATGTCACCTGTTATTTTGTGAAATTTTCAATTTTTTAAATAGAGAGACTAAATTAGAAACAAGCAATGATAGCTTGACACGTGGCACAATCATGACATGTCATTTGACAATATATTTTTTAAATAAAAAAAATCTCAAATTGACACGTGTCACAACCATAAAGTGATACGTGGCATTTTAAATTTTTTTAATAAAAAAAATTACAAAATTTCACAAAATGACACGTGGACGGTGTTAATGTTAACTTAACGGCAGAGAACAAATTGAATCTTTTGGAAGAATTAGAAAATCAAATTGAACCAAAAAAGAATAAGGGACCAAAATGAACTAAACCGACAAATTAGGAGACGAAAAGGATAATTAAGTCAAAAAATAATTATTAATATTACTAAAAAAGAGTATGATAAAAGGAGTAGAGTAAATCATTAAATATCATTTTACAAAATTACAGATTACAGTAATAATTTTAGAAGACAGAAAACAAATAATTGAATCATCTTCAAATACCACGGTTTTACTGATAAAAAAGAGTAACAGTTCACTTTTTCCAATTTTTCTTTCTCTTTTAATATACCTTTTTCTTTTCATCTTAAAAGATGTATCTCCTTAATCAATATGATATCTCTTAAAATTCTAAAAATAAAAACAAGTACCTTTTAGTAATCCTTTCGCTTTATTAATTAGTGTATCATGCATAATTACGCAGAACTGGTATTAATTAGTGAATCATGCAGAATTAAGTTTACCTAATTTTTAACGGTCTTCACGTCGACAAAAATCGATATAACTGTTGAGAGTTCAATATTATTTTTCAGTTTCTTACGCTTGCTTTGTAGAAGATAATAAGCTTTTGGGTTAAGTATGTTTTTAGTTTCTGAACTTTGACTTAAAATTGAAATTCGTTCTTAGTCGAAATTTTGATAAAATTTCGGTCCCTAAACTTTAAAAATGAATAAATATAGTCCTTTTAACCCAACTTTGTTAACTTTTTTTTAGGTTTCAAGTGCATTTTTCAGTAAATATTTGAGTTGTTTATGCAGTTTGACACATTCTCGGCTCAATATTTACTGAGAAATGTATTCGAAACCTAAAAAAAAGTTAACAAAATTGGGTTAAAAGACTATATTCATTCATTTTTAAAGTTTAGGGACCAAAATTTATCAAAATTTCGACCATGGACAAATTCTAATTTTGGATCAAAGTTCAGGGACTAAAAACATACTTAACCCTAAGCTTTTCCCTGATGAAATATATGGATAAGAATAGTGAAAAAGTAAAGTTTTTTTTTCTATGAAGTGATTAATAATTTAAGCATTTGAATTCTTCACAAAAATCAATAGTTTAGAGACTATCTTCAGAATATTCGGTTTGAGTCTGTGTAAAAACTCCAATCCCTTTAATCACGTGTTGGGGAAAAATAGCTTTTGTTTTTCCATTTTTCTGAGAAAAAAAAATGAAAATTTGATACATCACTGTCATCATTTAATAACAATTTAGTGTTGCTGTCTCTCATGATTTGTGTTCCTTTCAATTAATCAGAATCAATGAACTCTTCTAGAAAGTCCTTTCGAGTGAATGGAAGTTGAGATTTCTTGGTGAACCTAGAGCCGCTAACGTTACCATTCAGAAGCTGCACAACCTGCACCAAAAGGTCAATTGCAAAGTGATGAACTTTGCTACAATTTAACAAAAGGGTTTCACTTTCCTAAGGTTTAACGTTTTTAGAAATATAAACTCCTCAAAATTAACAACATTGAAGAAAAAAAAACAGTTATTCTAAATTTTAAGGTGAAAAGGTTGTTTTGTTGAAGTTTGAGGAGAAGAGGAGAAGCAGAGAACGAGAGAACGTGCCTGGTTCATGGAGGGGCGACGAATAGAGGATTGTTGAATGCATAAAGAAGCTGTGAAAAGCATAATTTTAATCTGCCGACAGTCAAAAACATAATCAGCAAGTGAAGGATCAATCAGCTCCCTAATGCTGTTCTTTTTCAGAAAAGGTTCTGCCTGCAAAAGTATTACAGAAAAGGTTCAAGCACACATTTTTATTTCTGTTATTTTTTGGTTGAATTGCTCAACGTACCCACAAAACAAGGCTTTGTTGTGAATAATCAAGTGCTCTTCGCCCAGTGACTAATTCTAATAGCACTACACCAAAGGCAAAAACATCTGTTTTCTCATCCACTATCCCATGAAGCAAGTATTCTGGAGCAAGGTAACTGTGCAGCAGTCATAATTGAAAATTGAGTTAATAGCAAGTTACAGAAAAGTACAAATCATTTAATGAGAATGTGACAACAAACCCAAAAGTCCCTTCGATTTTTGAAACGCTGTGGTGGGTCCAATTCTCTGGTAGCCATTTTGCTAGCCCGAAATCACAGATCTGCACGAAAAATTTCTCAACTTTTCAGAATTTTATTATTGTCATACATACCATTATGCAGAAATGATGTCCACTTACGTACAAAGCAGGTTTTTGTTAGAGTACAAACGGGAAAATAGACAGGTTTCATAACTTCAATCCTAACAAATCAGGGATCTCCCAAAACTTGTTTTTGTCTTTACAAACCATAAACCAAAATAATGCCAAAAGAATGAATATGTGGTGATTAACCATAGAATCAAATCAAATCTGCACAAAAGAATCCAAAGTCATACCCATACCTGCGGCTCAAAGTCCTCAGTGAGCAAGATATTTGATGCTTTTATATCTCTGTGGATAATTCTTCTTTGACAACCTTCATGAAGATACAATATACCCTTGGCTGTTCCTAATGCTATTTTCTGCCTAACAGACCATGGTAGCTTCTCCTTGGAACCTAACAGCAGTGAGATATTAACAATTAATGACAGTAAAATTTTGCTGAAATGCTAAGAACTGTGTGATGGTAAAGTAAAATTGATCCAACCATTCAGCACTGAAGCTAAGCACCCTTTTTCAGACAACTCAAGCACTAAATGCATTCCTCCCTCCACTCCATAGCCAACTAATTTAGCAGTATTGGGATGGTTTACATGAGCCATTATGCCAAGTTCTGATAAGAAGTCCCCTATAGTTTCATTTTCTGCTCCACGTGTCAATCGTTTAATAGCCACCAGCTGATTATTTGGTAAACACCCTTTGTAAACTTCAGCATAACCACCTTTTCCAATACAATTTTCTGCACCACCAATGTAATGAGTTTAATCTTTGCAAAGGGCATGTTAACCACTAAAGTATAAACAAAAAAGAGTAAAAACAGAATAAACATTGATGCAATTGATATCTGCAACCAACCGTGTTAAAGTAGACAAGGGAAATGCATCAACGAGTTTGAATGAGATTGTTTAACTTCGTTTTTATTTGAAGTAGGTTAACAAATCCATCAATATCAGGTCATTATTGTAAAAAGGAAATGAAGTGAACATCTGTAACAACTTTTAGCTGGATAACATTAATGTAATCATCCATTAAACATGTTGCATTGCATACCTTGGGCGAAGTAATTGGTTGCAATTTGTATCTCATGGTGAGTGAAGATCTTCCAGGGTGAACTATGAAAGGAAGAATCAGAATCTATCACAGTCTCCCTCATGCCACTGCTGAATATTCTGGAGAGTTTGAGGACACTTAGAGGATACAATGTGGCCACCGGCTTCTTCGATTTGACCCTCAACAATTGAAGAAACGCATGCCACTTAGAACCGGGCTTTGACTTATCAGAATCCGTAGTACCAGGTTCTTTCGAAGAACTAGTTTCTGATTCTGAACTCTTGAAAAAATAATCTTCAAGAACGCCAACAGGGGAATCCACCTCGTCCTCCATTTTCTACCACCCAAACCCAGAACCTAAAGAGAACAAATTCCAAATCCAAATCCAAATCCAAATCCAAATTCAAATCCACCACGAAAATGTGAAACTTGATGAAACAGATAGAAAATGAGAGGAGGAATTAGAAGCGAACCGTCAACTAGAACATGAAAACCCAACACGCCATAAAAATCTAGGATGCCAAACTGTGGGGAACGGTTGTGGGAGTTAACTAAACTGCACGGAGCTTTCAATTCAAAGGAATTTTCCTAGAAAACAATTCTGAAAAACCAAGTGCAATGTAAGAATGAACGAAACTCGAGGGAGAGGTGAAAGCAACGCAACAACTAATGTATCGAAACAGGTGCACTGAAATCACATGGCAACACAACATCTCAGTTACCCACAAGGCGAAATAAATCCTCAGCAAGGACGAAAGAAATTTAATCCAACATTTCATGGTTGAAGTAAAAGTGGGGTAGCTGGAATGCCATAAAGGCAATATTTTGAATTTGACTACTTAACTAATTACTTTATGTTTTTGTTTTCTTGGGAGTTGTAGCAACGAGGGTTGGGAGACCAGGAGACAGAAGCATGAACGAAGAGGCAGACATCAACATTAGTTATTACTTCGCCTTCTACATTCAACTAACTACAACCTTCTTGCAATGTCGTTTTCTAGTTTAATTGTCTGAGCAAAATAAATTTATGACCCTTTCCCGCAAAAATCAACTATCGGATGATCACAACAAATGGTAGAATGTTATCATTGCGGATTATCATATCGCCCCTCACGTAGAGAATAAGAAAAGAAATGCAATCTTTCTATGGCTTTATTATTATTTTTTTCTTTTTAAACTATATATAAATTTGTGATAGAGTGTGTTGTTGTGATTTGAATTGTGGGGGACGAAGAAAGAGACAGAAGTGAAGAAAAGAAATGGCTTTAGAGATGATGGTCACGGTAGGTTCTTTGGTGAGAGAAAAGGTGTGTTTGGTGTTTGTGGTCTCCTCTTGTATATTGGGATTGTTGCTTATGGCAACCCAACCCAACCTTGGCTTCATTCATGGAAGATTTGTCCTGTATAATAATAATGTTCTGTTTGTAGCGATGAAAGTTAAAAACATGTTACTGTTTGTGGGCAATTCACCATGCGTACGTGTTTAATCGTTTCTGGATACTTTCATAAGCACCTTGTCCCTCTCTTTCTATGCTTGTTTTTGCTTGGGGTTTAAGTAGAATTAAGATTGGTAAATGTGTGAAAACGGGTAATTTAGTCCGATCTGGCTTAATCCACCACAAGTTAATTATTTAGTGAACAAATTCAACTTGACTCATTTATTAGCGAACCAAAAAAATTCGAACCCAACCTGACCCATCACGGTTGGTGGGTTAAATGGGTTAGCTCATGAACTCAATTAATTAAAAAAATATTTAATTTTTATTTTTTTTGCAGTTAAAATTAAATTATAATTCTAATTAAAATATAAATAAACTTTAATATAATCCAAATACAAACCAAAATCACAAAAATACAAATTATATGTGTTGGCTAAAAAGACAACCTAACACGACCCAAGTGCAAAACCTAATTTAACAAAAAATACTTGTGTGATCCTTTATTTGTGGATTGGTGAGTCAACCTGGCTCATCACGGGTTCAACCCGAATGAGCCGGGTTCTAAGTGAGCCAAATAAAAAATTAACTCGTATTAAAATTTGTAAAAAAAAAAATTAACCCAACCCGACCCAAATCCGTGATGAGATGGGTTGGCTCGCGGATTCCAGTCCATTTTAACAGCTCTTAGCATTAGTATTGGTTAGGATTGGTGTTTTTTACTTATCATGCCACGCGAGAAACCTATTGGTAATTAGGTTGTTTTGTTAAAATGGACTTGAATGTTAGATTAAAGGTGAAAAAAAAATTAAAAAAGAAAACTAGTTGTTGAAAACTTTGAAGTTAACCCATCGGATCGTAAGGAGACACAAGGTTTACGAATGGTAAAAGTGAAAGAGGAAGAGGTAATTTGAGTTTGTTTTCTTGTTAAAAAAATATCAGATTATAAGTCTTTTGATTTTTGGCCTCTCAATATTATATTTGTATGATTTTAGTACAAACATTTTGTATAATAAAGACAAAATGTTACTTCTATCATATAAATTTAATTCAATCATAATAAATTCTTATGTAGTACGCTTTTTTTCTTTTTCTTTTTTATTTGATTGTTTGTGATGTTTGTTTTTTAGGTTAGATATATTTTTAGTCTTTTAACTTTTATTAAAAATTGGAATTAATCAATTTTCAAATTTTGGACCAATTTATTTATTTTAATCAAATTTTGTTAAGTTTATTTGATGTTTCAAACGTGTTTTATGATAATATTTGAGGCGAAAATGTGTCATATGGTGTAAACAATTCAAATAAAATTGTGAAATGCATTTGAAACGTCAAATAAATTAAACAAAATTTGATTAAAAGGATTAAATCCACCAATTTATAAAGATAGATGACTAAATTAATCCAAAGTTTAAAAATGAACTTATTTCAATTTTAACTAAAAGTTAAGAGACTAAAAACATATTTAACTTTTTTTTAATGTCATTGCAAGAAAATAGTATATTTTCAATAATTATTATTTATTGATAATTCAAATGTGAGTCTAAGTTCCTTATTAAATGAAATGAAAAACTTGAACACGGTATAATAACGAAGATCTATCAACTTATTGTACTAATATTTTAGATCAAGAGTGGTTTTGACTAATTTCATCAATCCTGTTATATGCCATCATTATGTTCTTCGACTATATATTTTTTTTAAATTTTCTATGCATGTTTTCGTAAAAAGTCAACTATATATATTTTTTAATTATCTTTATACTTGTGCTTCTCTTTTATTTCTGTAGTCGGAAAGTAATAGTTGGGGGCATTAAAGAAAAAAACATAAACAGTGTAGGTTAGGTGTCCCGAGTGGGAGAACTTGGAACAAAATCTTAGGGGAGCCAAAATTATTATTTTTTACATTAAAATAAAATTATTTTCTCACATAATTTTCTATATTTAAAACAAGCCACTAATAAAAAAAGTTTTTTAACATCCGATATTTTCGACCTTTGACATCTGTCTAAACACTGACGTCGTACTGGGTGACGTTAAAATAACGTCAGAAAACAAAACAGACGTCACTTAATGTCGGGGCAATAGGGGTCCGACGTTATCCAACGTCGGGGCCAAAAGCAGCAGACGTCAATTTTCGCGCTAAATGGAACCAAAAAACATAGCAAATTTGACTTCTGTTGGGCTCTGACAGACGTTAAATAATGTCGGCCACAGTAAGCTCAGACGTTAAATAACGTCTGTCAGAGCACCACCAGACGTCAATCTGCTCTGTTTTTTTTTTTTAATTTGGTTGTTTTTACAACATTCCCACACCTAAAAATCAGCAAATTCCCAGAACAGTTTCATAATAATTTCAGCACAATTATAGAGTTACAGTTATATCTAATAACACTTAAGTTTCAACATATATTCTAAATTAATATACACAATTCCCATTAATCTTCTTGCTTGTTACACTAAACATTACAAATAAAATAAACACATATCAAAGTCATAAGTTGACATACAAAAATTAATAACTTTAAACTAAATGAGTTCTAACC
>Ga0209589_1012341_pt1 | contig 11635 bp, 14 predicted proteins | sample CowpeawhiteBW_FD_187525 | JGI IMG/M metagenome (GOLD analysis project Ga0209589, IMG submission 187525) | Root nodule microbial communities of legume samples collected from California USA - Cow pea white BW (SPAdes) (version 2) | ecosystem: Host-associated > Plants > Roots > Nodule | place: USA...
GGTCACATTGCTTCAAATTGCCCAACAAAAAGGAACATGATCTTGAACCCTAAAGGAGAGGTTGAAAGTGAACATTCTTCTCCCCCCTCCCCTAAAAGTTCTTCCTCCCACACTTCTTCCTAATCTTCAAGTGAGGATGAAATCAAACCTAATGAAGGAGGTTTGTTGGTGGTTAGGCGCATGCTAGGCCAAGTGCCTAAAGAATTTGAAAACCAAAGAGAAAATATTTTTAACTCAAGGTGCCAAATCAACAACAAAACTTGCTCCCTCATAATTGATAGTAGAAGTTGTGTAAATGTGGCTAGCACAAGGGTTGTGGACAAGCTTGGCTTGAAAACCATCCCTCATGCCAAACCCTATAAGCTTTCTTGGCTTAGTGAGGAAGGTGAGATTAAAGTGGACAAACAAGTCCTTATTAACTTCTCCATTGGAAACTACAAAGATGACGTATTATGTGACTTAGTGCCTATGGAAGCAACCCACATTTTATTAGGAAGGCCATGGCAATTTGATAGAAAAGCTTTTCATGATGGCCATGCCAACAAATTTACCTTTAGCTTCCAAGGCAAAAAGATCACATTACTACCTCTTTTCACCAAGAGAAGTCAATGAGGACCAATTGCAAATGATAAAGAAAAGAAAAGAAGAGAAGGCGCAAGGGCATGGCAATGAGTCCAAGAAGAGCATGATTACCCTCAAAGGGGTGAAGAAGGTAATGCTTGCCAAAAAACCCATCTTCCTAGCTTATCCTAGTGAATCTTCCCCCTCCTTCCAAAACCCTCACTGTAGATGTCCCTTAGACTTGTCATTAGTCTTAGATGAGTTCAAAGATGTTTTTCAAGAACCTCCAAAGGGTCTCCCACCCCTAAGAGGTATAGAAAACCAAATTGATTTTGATACAAGGCTCATCTTTGCCTAATAGGCCAGCCTATAGGACTAGTCCCGAGGAGGCTAAGGAAATTCAAAAACAAGTGACTGAGTTGTTAGAAAAGGGGTGGGTGCAACATAGCATGAGTCCTTGTGCAATGCTCGTGATTCTAGTCCCCAAAAAGGATGGAACATGGAGAATGTGAATAGATTGTAGGGCTATCAACAACATATCCATCAAGTATAGGCATCCCATTCCTAGGTTAGATGATTTGATTGATGAGTTACATGGTGCAATCATATTTTCCAAAATAGACTTGAAGAGTGGGTACAATCAAATTAAAATCAAAGAAGGTGATGAATGGAAAACCTCTTTCAAGACTAAGTTTGGATTATATGAGTGGTTAGTCATGCCTTTTGACTTGACCAATGCACCTAGTACATTCATGAGACTCATGCACCATGTTCTTAAAGAGTTCTTAGGGAAGCTTGTTGTAGTGTACTTTGATGACATTCTCATTTATAGTATGTCTCAAGATGACTACTTACATCATTTAAGGAGTGTGTTAGAGACCTTAAGGAAGGCATCCTTGTATGCTAACATGGAGAAATGTGTGTTTGGGATGGATCATGTGATCTTCCTAGGTTTCAAAATAAATCATGGGGTCCATGTGGACCAAGAAAAAGTGATGGCCATCAAGGATTGGCCTCCCCCAAAAAATGTAAGTGAGCTTAGGTCTTTCCATGGGTTGGCTAGTTTTTATAGGAGGTTTGTGCCTAACTTTAGCACCATAGCCGCCCCTCTCAATGAATTGGTCAAGAAAGGTGTGGTCTATAAGTGGGGTAAAGATCAAGAAAAGGCTTTTGAAACTTTAAAACAAAAATTGATCAATGCACCACTCTTAGCCCTCCCTAACTTCTCCAAAAATTTTGAAATTAAGTGTGATGCATCCAATATAGGCATTGGGGTCGTGCTTCTCCAAGAAGGGCACCCCAGAGCCTATTTTAGTGAGAAACTCAAGGGGAGTAACATTAACTATTCCACCTATGACAAAGAGCTTTATGCTCTTGTGAGAACTTTGCAAACTTGACAACACTATCTTCTTTCAAAGTTGTTTGTGATACATAGTGACCATGAGTCACTCAAATTTTTGAAAAGCCAAGGCAAGTTAAATAAGAGACATGCTAGGTAGGTAGATTTCTTAGAGCAATTCCCATATGTGATCAAACATAAGCAAGGAAAGGCTAACATTGTGGCAGATGCACTTTCAATAAGGCATTCCCTCCTTTCCATTCTTGAAAGTAAATTTCTTAGTTTTGATCATATTAAGGAATTGTATCCAAAGGATGTTGATTTCTCCTCCATTCTTAATGAGTGCCACCAAGGGGCTTACAAAGACTTTTACCTTCTCAATCAATATCTTTTCAAAGGTAAGAGACTTTGCATTCCCCAAGGTTCCTTAAGAGCCTCACTCATTAAAGAGGCACATGAGGGAGGATTAATGGGGCATTTTGGGCCAAACAAGACTTTAGAAGTCTTGAAAGAACACTTCTATTGGCCTCACATGAGGAAGCATCTAGATAGGCATTGCAAAGGTTGCATAGCATGCATGAAAGCCAAGTCTATAGTCCAACCCCATGGTCTTTACACTCCCTTGCCTATCCCTTCCAAGCCTTGGGTTGACATTTCTATGGATTTTTTCTTAGGCCTCCCAAGGACCAAAAAAGGTAGGGATTCCATTTTTGTAGTGGTGGATAGGTTCTCTAAGATGGCCCATTTCATTCCTTGCCATAAAATTGATGATGTAACTTATATTGCAAATCTTTTCATCAAGGAAGTGGTAAGACTACATGGCATACCTAGGTCCATTGTTAGTGATAGGGACTCCAAGTTCCTAAGCCATTTTTGGAGAACCTTGTTGGGTAAACTTGGCACCAAGCTTCTTTTCTCCACCACTTGCCATCCCCAAAGTGACGGCCAAACTGAGGTGGTTAATAGAACCCTAGGGCAAATGCTAAGATGTATGATAGTGCAAAACATTAGAGAGTGGGAGGAACTTCTTCCCCACATAGAGTTTGCTACAATAGGGTTGTGCATTCCACTACTTCTCATTCACCTTTTGAGGTTGTGTATGGGTTCAATCCCCTAACTCCCTTAAACTTCCTTCCCCTACTGACTCATGAGGCATGGACTTGCCAAGATGGTGAGGCCAAAGCCAAGTACATCCAAGACTTGCATTCGCAAGTCAAGGAAATCATTGAGAGGAGAGTTAAGAAACAACAAGTGGATGGTAATAAGGGAAGAAAGGAAGTCATCTTCCAAGAGGTAGATTGGGTATTGCTTCACTTGAGAAATGAGAGATTACATACTCAAAGGAAGTCTAAACTTCTCCCTAGAGGGGATGGCCCCTTTCAAGTCATTAGGAGAATTAACAACAATGCTTATGAGTTAGACTTACCCCCAAGCTACAACATAAGTAACTCATTTAATGTTTGTGACTTTTCTCCTTTTGATGTAGGGTTTAAGAATTCGTGGTTGAATTCTCTCCAAGAAGGGGATGATGAAGGTCTGACCACCACCACCGCCACCTTAGAAGCTCCCTCAAGAACGATCACTAGAAGCATGTCTAGAGAGGAGTCTTCTATTCCATCATCTTTATCTTTGTTTTGCATTTCTTTAGTTTGAATTCCCTAAGTTTGTTTAGAGTTGACTTATTTTGGTTGACTTGTTGACTTTGACCCAAGTTGACCTTTTGACCAAGTTTAGATTAACTTAAACCAACATGCTAATCCTTGTTTGTCTTGTTTTTGTAGGTAATTAAGAAAAAGTAGAGCATGGCTAGGTGGCACATGATGATTGGAGCACTTGGATGATGTGGAAGAGAAAGGAAAGCAAAAAGAGTAAAGAAAAAGCAAAAGTAGACATGTACCTTGTCTCCTTTTTCCTTTTTGGTTTATTTCTTTGAAGGCTACTTGGTCTCCTTCCTCTTTTGGCCTAGAATCCTCATGGGAATGCATCCACCAATCATAATCCATCACTTGGCCGAGAATGCACATGTGTTAGGTTTCTAGGGTTTGCTTGTTAGTCGATTCCATGTTTTTCTAATTGCTAAAGGACCCTTATGAACTCCTATTTAAAGGGTGCTCCTTGTCTTGTAAAAGGGTTGATCATTTTGTTGCTAAACTATTGTGTTTCAACCACTGTTTTTCCGTGAGCTCTCCTTCCTAGAAGTGAACTCACCTTTGCCTTATCTTGCTTGCAAGTGGCGACACCATCACTCATCTCTAGGGCTTGGTTGGCTTAGATCCCCCCTATGAGTGGCGTGCTTCTTCCATACTCCATCTTCTATGCTTTCCATTTTTAATGTTTCTTCTTTCATTTGTTCGTTAGTGTTGTTGAATCCGTGTGTGTGTGTTAATTTGAATCCAACTCTCTTCTTCCTTTCATGAGCTTGAGAAATGAACCTTCACATATACACCATATTCATAACTCTAAAAGAAAACAAGATAAACCTTCATCAGTGAATGCACCACAACAACTGTTCGGAGCTGGACAACCGCACCGTTCATCGTCAACCATGGATGCGCAACAACCATCATCACCCCTGAAACACACCCGCAACGCACCAGTAGCAACATATCTACACCACGCTAGAATCCATCAGCCACCACCGTGACTAGCAGCATCCACGCAACAACCGTCAAAGCTCATTGCTCCATTGCACCTGTAGAAACCCTAGTCTAGAGAGAGAAAGTGCACTATGCCACGTGTTAGTCTGCTATTGCACATTCAAACTGGTTAACAGGTCAACTGGTCAAAGCATCGGTCAACTCTGGGCAAACTCCTGTCAATTTTGTAAAAATGGTTAAACAAGAGGGGCAAAATTGGAAATTGGACATAAATTAAGTTGCTAATTAATTAAATAAAGATAAATATTTCAGCAACAAAATAGATTAAAAGACCTAAGGGAGCATTAGAAGGATAGTTAGCAACTCTCTAGTTTGGGCAAATATCGTCATCCACCACATCTCTCATTCTTCCTTTCCTTTTGTTTTCTTTCCTTTATCATTTTATCATGTATTTCATCCAAGCTATGGAGGGCTAAGCTTTTAGGGTTGATTCCACTGTAATTTCTAAACTGGATTCTGAGGTTAGATGAATTTATGTATTTGTGATTTTGATTATTATTATGGTTTTTGTTTATTTATGTCATTTGCTTCTTAATTGAATAAAAAATAATGATTTTAAATCTACACACATGCTAATCATGAGTTAAAATGTTTTTAAATTCAATTAAGACTTTACTTTGATTTTACTTAGAAACTTTCATTTGATTAAATAAGTTTTTTTCCAATAATTGAGACTACTTTGATTAAAGGTAATCACTTTAACTAAAATTAGTCACGACTTTACTTTGATTAATTAAGTTTTCTATTTGGTGAGGAAACAAAGGAATAGACATGATTAGACATAGTAAAATTTGATTGAGATTGTACTTTGGTTGAATGTACTATGGATAATCTAAAAATTCTCACTTTTAATTAAGAATGTACTTTGATTAAAAGTGAGAATACCAACAAATGAATTGAGACTTTACATTGATTGATTTGTAAATCAACAACAATAATTAATTTAACAATAATCTCTAGATAACCGATGAAGAATCCTATTTTGAAAAAGTAGTGGAATTGACCTATTTTCTATTACTGTGTTTACAATCTTTTATTTATGTGACATTCATTCTTTGCATATCAAAACCACATATTTTTATTGTTACTAGTTTTAATTGCATTTTTATAAGAATCAAATATTTGAAATCAATTTTGTATTCATTGAAAGCGACTCAGGGTTATCTTAACCCTAACTAGTTTGTTCACTACTAACTTGACAATACTAAAGTTTCTAAAGTTAAGTAGTGGTAATTTGATCACTTAACGACAACGTTATCAAATTTAGCGTCGTTGCCGGGGCGATTAGTATTTCTTATATTTTGATTTTATTTATTTAATTTTTAATTTATTTTTATTTATTTATTTACTATTTTTTAACGCATATACATTTAATAGAGTTTGTGTTTTTTGTAGTCTTTAGTTTTCTTTTTATATATTTCAAGCAAAGTTCTATTTTTGTTTTGATTAAGAATTTCATTTAAGAAATTTTTGAGACTAGTTAGGAAAACTCTGTCTAGGAAAGACTTTGATGAGGCTCCTTCGACGCGGTACTCGCCGGAAAACCTCTCGAATTGTTGTTCTACCGATTGAAACTCGCGGTATGCAAGGAAAACGCAGCAGAAGACTTAGTAAATGAAGATTACGCACAAATCTCTCTTGTTTCTCACTGGATTGGGGCAACCCGAAGAGGTAAGAACCTAATCTAGGGTTTAGAATAAGCTGATGAATGGGGGAGTGATCTCTACCGAATTTATCATTCATCAAAGCTGCGTTACAATATAGTTGGCTTGCCTTTTATAACTGAAGGCAACCGAAAAACAGAAGAGAAGAAGGGGATGCCATCTAACACAGTTTCCTAACGGCAAAGAAAGGGTTGAAAAGCTTATACAAAGATCCTAATGGTGGTAACGTTCTGTGAACATGTTGGCACGCATGAGAAACGAGAAAGAATACATCCCTAACAAAGAAAAGGTGGAAAATGTGATGGAACGAAGCGACTATGGGTTGGATGCAGATTTTGGTTGGCACGCATGAAAGGAAAACCCTAATGGCGCACCAAGAGAAAGCGCGACTCAGAGGTGGAAATCCCTAGCTTCGGGTTGCTACACGTTGGGTTCACAACAATGAAGAGAAAGGCGTTGACTACATGGGCTGATGATCTGTCGCCATATGCCTTTGTGGAAAGGAAGAATAGATGTCCATTCCACACGTGAAGTATAGAAAGATAGATGGCATTTTGGAAACGTGTTCAACTGAAGAAGCATGTGATTGTGTGATGCCATCATTGGGCCACTGAAGCAAGGATCTCGACCCATGTCTCTACACCACTCACGGATGCATGCTGATTGGAAACATCGTTGTGGTGAGAATTGGGCCGCAGGCCCAATATCAATTGGACAACTTGAAAAAATAAACTATAAAATTAAAACAAACCCAATTAGAACACTTTTATTTAATTAAAAATAAAATAGAATTAAAGAAATTAAAAAGAAAGGGGCCTAGGCATTGGCCCAATGCTCTGAGCCTTGTTGGGGTCACATCAGACTTGGTATTTAAGTTGTCCATTCTGACACACCTCTCTTTCCTGAGAGTAGACCCAAAGACATCCTAACTTATTTCTTTCTTGAAATCTTTCTCCAAAACAAGAATAGGAAGAAGAAAAATAGAGGAACACTTTTAGGTGGACTGCGTAGTGCATGACTCGGGCCCATTTGGGTCAATTCTATCAACTTGATCCAGAACTAGAAAGGAACTTGTGTAAATCACGCAGGAGACTTGAACTCTAGTGTTTTACTGAAGGAGCACCGTCATCGTCTGAACCTATGACTGAAAGTGTACTGCTAGAATCACCTTCAATGATTAACATATCTTCTAATCCATCACCTGAACTAGAAATTCAAGAAGATAGAATGGAAGAAAGAACAATAAGAGAGTTGGCTACACCAGATGTAGCAATTACGCAAAACATGTGCATGCAATATCCGGATGGAGAATGTGAGCTTAATTCTAGGTTAATCCATCTTCTACCTAAATTCCATGGATTAGTAGGAGAAGACTCGTACCATCACTTGAAGGAATTTCATGTTGTTTGTTCATCCATGAGACCTACAACACTGATAGAGGAACATATTAAGCTTAAGGCTTTTCCATTTTCATTGCAAGATGCTGCTAAGAATTAGTTATACTGCCTTCCACCAGGATCCATTAATACTTGGGAGACGCTGAAAAGATTATTTCGGGAAAAGTATTTTCCAGCGTCTAGAGTTGCTGCTATTCGCAAAGATATTTATGGGATAAGGCAACAAGAAAGAGAAAATCTTCACGAGTACTAGGAAAGATTCAAAACGTTATGTGCTTCCTGTCCTCATCACCAAATAAAGGAGCATCTCCTCATTCAGTACTTTTATGAAGGATTAAGTATCATGGATAGACAAATAATAGATGCTGCAAGTGGAGAGGCATTGGTGGACAAAACGCCAACACATGCAAGACAATTAAAGGAGAATATGGCGTTGAACCATCAACAATTCACCACCAAGAGTAATTCTATAACTCTAGTGAAGGGAATCCATGGAGTAGAAGCTTCATATATTGCAAATCACAAGAAAATATAAGGAAAGTTGTGTTAGTTTTGAAATGGTGAGTTTAGCCAAGAAGGGGGCTTGAATTGGCTTTATAAAACTTTTTCGAAAGCTTAAACCTCTTTTCAATTGAATCTAAGGGACTGGAAAGTTTGGATGTAAATACAGCACACCAGTACACTTTTAGTCGATTAAAATATAAAACAGCAGACTAAATTGTTCTTGATCCTATGAAACAGTCGATTAAAAAGACAGATCAGTCGGCTAAAATACTGGAGAATTATGCAGAATGCAGAATTCGCAAATTCAACTCAAACAACAATCTTTTACATACAAGACATGTTCCAATCAGTATTTATAACAAGTATAAAGCCTCAGATTACACAAGAAAGCATTGAATCACACCAAAGATCAAATTGCTTGGTTTTCTTGAGTTTTTAAAGAGTCTTAAAGAGAGGGAGATGAGGGAAAGAAGAATGCATAGCTATTTTTATATTGGTTCACTCAATCACAGAGCTACATCCAGTTTTCCAGGAGAACCTGAGCCTGGTTTCCACTATATTCAAAAGTTTTACAAATCAAACACCAAGGTTACACTTTTGAACACAAAAACACACAAGATTTTTTACTCACACAAAAATCTAGACTCACAACCTATAAGAATCACACTTGCATACCTAAAATCACATCAGGCAAACCATCCAAAGGCACAATAACATCCAAACCTGATGGTGGTTGTCCCTAGCCAACCATGCATGTGTTCTTCAAGCTACTCACAAGCCAAAATGCCTCCAAGATCAACCAAGATCTTCAAAATAAGGGTTCCAACTGTGTATTGTAGAGAGAGAACGCTTCCCAGAGATGAATGACACGATTTCGTTCAGAAAAACTCAGATTCACACCTCTGCTCACGAAAACACAACTTATATAGTCTGGTTTAAGTGAAAACAGTTGATTGAATTTTCCGTTCAATCAACTGATTTCACCTGACTCAAGTGAAATCAGTCGATTGAAAAATATTTCAAGTAACGGAATGCCTTCATACTAGAAACTATATACGACAAGCCTTTTAACCTGTTAAAACCCATTTTAACAGATTAAAAGAGACACACTAAGACACACAAGACATCTAACCTATGTCATATAGCCTATCAACAATGTATAACACTAACACATTACATTTAACATGTTATATATAGATTTAACACACTAAAACTTAATCTTCAAGAGGATCTTCATCAATCTTCATCAAACACTTAAGATCTCCATGCACATAGCTTTATTAATTCTTTGCTTCAAGCTTGCTTGTGCCAACAATCTCCCCCTGAATTGATGAAGTCAACACCCTCGAGTTGAATTGGTGAGCTAAGATCCATAGAGAAACTTGAAAAAGCTTTTGCATACAAGATACAAATATTCCAAATATACAACTAAGCGAAAGCACACAAGTATACATACATATCACATATACATATGCTCCTGCTATCATTAATAATATGATTTAACAACAGATGTATTTCAGATTTTCCAATTTTAACACAAATTTACTCATTTTAACTCATTTTTTCCCCTTTTTGATTCATCAAATGAAAGTAAATGCATAGATCAATTTGGAAAGATGAAAATTTTCATTAAAGCATTAACATAGGGGTGTACCAGGGCACCTGATATGAATACAAACACACCAAACCAGAAACAGAAATGACAGATATATCATGAAGCTAAAAACTGATATAATCAGTCGACTAAAATGAGAAAATAGACAATTAAAGTATTGGAAGAGACAACAAACACACAAAATGCAACACGAAATGCAATGCATGACCTCTGAGCCATCCCCTTCACTCATTCCTAGGGTTGTCTTTGTTGTAGACATTGGAGGGGAGGCCATGAATATTATGAAATTGGTCATCCAATTCTTGGAACCTTGTTGTGTAGTACATATGATGTGCATTTTGAGCCATGTTGAGGTTTTGAAGCTGGTTGAGAACCATTCTCTCAAATTAGGAGTATGCAGGTCCATTGTTCTCAAGAGGATTGTACAACTCAATTGCCATAGGCTGTGGTTCATCTTCCTCTTGGTTTCCTCCACTAGTTCCCGCTTCATGATCATTTGCTCCAACTTCAATGTTTGCACCTTGATCTCCTTCAACTAGCCAAGTGTTGAAACATGATTGAGAAGACCAATTGACTCCTCAAGCTCTCCTTCAACATCCACACCAAAGGTCAACAAGTCAACTAAAGTTGATTCAACTAAGTCAACTTTGGGAATCAAAAATAACAAACACAAATGAAAGGGATGAAGGATTAGTGAACTTCCTTTCTAAACATTCTTAGTCTTCTTAATCATGTGCCTCCATCCTTGGTTGGGGTCAATCCTTCATCATCCTCCCCTCCTTGGAGAGAATTTGACCACAAATTTTTTAAGCCTTTGTAGATGGAGCTTGACTTTATTTGGGGGAGGATTTGCACCTCCCATTTATGAGCTCTTGTTCCATCCTTTCTAAGGGTATTACCCCTAGCTTTGGTTAGGCCATCCCTGTTTTCTAGACCATTCTTCCTCTCATGCTTGCGCATTGGGTCTTCCTTTTAAGCCTTGGAGGAGAAGCAAGAATGGTGATGTCCATCTTCCTTTGGAAATCTTTTTTTAGAGGCAAGTAACACTTTGGAGGTAACTTGCTCTTTTTCTTTTTCATCTTTTCTCTTATCTTTCACTTTATTTGGGTCCTCATTTGCTTGATTGGGTGAGAGAGGTAGGAGTGTGAACTTCTTGCCTTGGAAGGAGAAAGCATAGGTGTTAGCATGGCCATCATAAAAGACTTTCTATCAAATTGCCATGGCCTACCTAGCAAACTATGAGTTGCTTCCATTGGCACAACATCACATAACACCTCATCTTTAAAATTTCCAATTGAAAAGTTAATGAGGACTTGTTGAGTTACTTTAATGTCTTCTTCCTTAAGCCATGATAGCTTGTAGGGCTTGGCATGAGGGGTAGTTTTCAAGCCAAGCTTGTCCACAACCCTTGTGCTAGCCACATTTACACAACTTCCATTATCTATGAGGAGGGGACATAGTTTGTCATTGATATGGCACCTTGAATGAAACATGTTTTGTCTTTGAGAAGGGTCAAGTTCCTTGGAAACTTGTCTTAGTTAGTGCCTTATCATTAACAATCCACCTTCAAGGGGTTTAATCCTTTCACTTGAAGAAGAAGTGTGGGAAGAAGTACTTTTGGGGGAAGGGGGAGAAGAATGTTCAATCTTTACTTCTCTTTTAAGGTTTAAGGCCATGGTTCTTTTGGTAGGACAATTTGAAGCTATGTGCCCATATCCCAAACACATAAAACATTTTATAGAACTTGTCCTTGTACCTTGAGAAGAATTAGTAGTTTCATTAGAAGGCCTAGATGAATTAGTCCTAGGAGGTGGGTCTTGGGAACTCTTGAGTGGTAATTTATCATGTTTTCTTTCTTTATCTTTCCAAGTACTAGAATAGTAGTCATTGTATGAACC
>Ga0209589_1012346_pt1 | contig 11631 bp, 8 predicted proteins | sample CowpeawhiteBW_FD_187525 | JGI IMG/M metagenome (GOLD analysis project Ga0209589, IMG submission 187525) | Root nodule microbial communities of legume samples collected from California USA - Cow pea white BW (SPAdes) (version 2) | ecosystem: Host-associated > Plants > Roots > Nodule | place: USA...
AAAATAAATATTATTAAAATGAAATTTTATCTCATAAGAGAAATTCAATTATTTTATCCAAACAAGAAATTGAAATGTAAGGTATTTCAATTACTCTATCCAAACAGATTATTTAAAAAATGAAGGGAATTCAATTACAAGAATTTCAAATACAATACATTTCAATTTCTTTGAATTGTTGAAATGCATCATCCAAACACAAGGTTAAGTTATTTTAAAATTCTTTTTAAGAAAAGATGATATTCTTTAGAATTAGCTTGATATCTAGCACATACACACATAACTCATATGTACGTGCAATAAGAAATAATATAGATCCTATCATACCTTTAAACATAGTTTTATTAACTTCCTTACCTTATTCATCTTTATCCAAATAGCAAGGTGTCGCCATAAAAGTACCTACCTCCTTAGCAATTTCCATTCTGAATTTCTTAAGTACTTCCTTACATTACTTAGATTGAGATATGAAAGTTCCACCTTCCATTTGCTTAATTTGCAGTCCAAGGAAGAATGTCAATTCACCAATAATTGACATTTCAAATTCTCCCTGCATAATACTTGCAAAACCTTTACACAAAGAATTATAAATTGATACAAAAATTATATCATCCACATATACTTGAATAAGCAAGATGTGATCACCTACTCGTTTAATAAACAAAGTTGAATCCATTTTTCTTCTCTGAAAATAATTTTCTAACAGAAACATGCTTAATCTTTCATACCAAGATTTAGGTGCTTGTTTCAATCCATAAAGTGATTTCTTTAACTTATAGATGTAATTATGAAACTTACAATCTTCAAAACCAAGGGATTGTTCAACATACACATCTTCTTTAATAAAACCATTTAGAAAATCACTCTTAACATCAATTTGATACAATTTAAATTTAATAATAAAGGCAAAGGCAAGAAGTAGGCGTATATTCTCTAACCTTGCAACCGAAGCATATGTTTCGTCATAGTCTATACCTTCTTCGTATATTCTTCTTAGTAATGTTTCCATTTTCACCTAACTTGTTTCTAAACACCCACTTGGTTCCAATGACTTGATGTGAGTCCTCTCTTGTATCAGTTCCCAAACTTCATTCCTTTGAAAAGCTTATCCCACATTCTTTGGTTCAATCTATGAAACAAAAGCTACATTAATAAAAAAATTTGTCAGGTTCCTAGTAGTTACTCCCTTTGATATGTGATAATGTTATCGTTGACGTGATCAAATTAATACTACTATACTATAACAATTTCAGTATTGTTAAGATAGTAGTCAAGAAAATAGAAAGGGTAAAGTAACCCTAAGTCGTCTCCCAACGAACACAAAATTGATTTTTAACAAATTAGCTGTTATAAAAACTATACAAAATGGTTAATCAAATAAAATAAGGAATAAAGAAATAAAATTTTAAAAAGATAAAAAGATAAAAAAATAATAATAAAGAAAATAGATTGATTCCACTTGTTTTTCAAAATTGATCCATCATCGGTTATCTAAAGATTATTGCTCAATTAATTATTGTTGTAGATTTTCAAATTAATCAATGTAAATTCTCAATTAATTTGTTGGCATTCTCACTATTAACCAAAGTAAATTCTCAATCAAAAGCAAGAACTTTGTAGATTAATCATAGCAAATTTAACCAAAGTACATTCTCAATTAAATATTACTATATATCCTTAATCATGTCCATTCTTTTACCTCTAAAATCATGTCAAAAGCTAATTAACCAAAGTACATTCTTGATTAATTCTAGTTAAAGTTTTCACCTCTAATCAAAGTACATTCTCAATCATTGGCAAAAACCCATTCAATCACATGAAAAGTTTCTAAATTTAATCAAAGTACATTCTCAATTAAAATTAAAAACCCTTGAACTCATGATTGATATGCATATAGATTGAAACATCTCACTAATTAGCTATGATGTAAAAACCATTACTTTTCACGTGATTCAACGATAAAAGACAGATGAAAAAACCTCAACAATAATAAAAAGAACAAACAAATTATTTCATTCTAACATCATAATTCATAATGAAATTACAATGAAATCAACCCAAGAAGTTTATCACTCCATAGAATGCAAAATAAAATAAAAATAGAAGAAAAGAGTAGAGAGAGAGAGAAAGAAAACGAAATTAGCCCCCCTAAGGGTTCCTAAACTCCGAAGTCCCAAGCTTCCTTCTCTTCCGCTTCCCCTTCGGTCTCTTTATATAGGACTTGGATTGGACTTTTTTGTTGCTAAAATCTCTCAAATGTCTTTTAAAATAAAGATAAAGATAAATATTATTTATCTTTGTAGTGATTATGAATATTTAAAAATATTTGGAGAGATATAGACTATTTGACAAATATAGTTGATTGACAATATCAATATCTGATATAATTAAATAAATAAATTACTTAAAGATATATGATAAATTATCACCAACTAATATTTGCATTAAATTTCCAAATTAGCCCTTTACAATCTCTTCAAATTATCTTCTAAATAATTCAATATCTTCAAGATATATTTGTTGTTGTGGAGATCTAAAAAGATTTAAGAAGATCTCGCCATATTTAAACGGATTTGGTAATTATTATCTTTTGATATCTTATGATATAATTAAATAAGATAATTATTTAAAAATATCAAATAAAATATATAAGGATATACTTTCCCAAATTATCTTTTACCATAAATATTTATGAATTATCAAAGTCATTTTTTCTAGATAAAGATAGAGAAAACCGCAAGGTCCAATTTTTGTTGCTTGTTTCCTCTTCTGCTTGGCTTAGATTTTTGTGACTTTGACAATTTCCTATTCTTGGATTTATCTCTAAGGTGTCATGAAACTTTAATCAAATTATTTTCACACCTCCATGAGCTCAACTTAGCTGCAGGCGCACTAACACATGTCAAAATATCCAAAAAAAATATTTATGCAACTAAAAAGTTATTTTTAACATGTTTTTGTATCTCGTGCTCAATAAACCCAATTATAAGAAATCCTAATTTAATTAATCTTTTAAGCACAAAAATTGATTAAAATTCCATTATTAAATACCAAATGAGGACATAAATATGAAGACAATCCTCATGGTGACCTCCAACATTTTGCAAGATCTTCAGGTTAAAGGAGTGGATTCTCATTTAAGTACATTTCATCAAGTGTCTCCTTAATATATTCTTCATCACCTGCATTTGACTTACTTCACTCAAGAGGGTTCTCCTCAAGGTCCACAATTTCATTGAAAACAGCATGCATAGATTCTTCTACATTTAAAGTTCTCCTATTAAAGACTTTATATGTTTTATTAGTAAGAGAATATCCCAAGAAAAGGGCTTCATCTACTTTAGAGTCAAATTTTCCTAAAATTTCTTTTCCCTTATTTAAAACAAAAACATTTACATCTAAAAATCTTTAAATAAGCAAAATCAGACTTTCAACCTTTAAATAGTTCAAAAGGAGTAATTACCAAGATAGGCTTGATAAGAATTCTATTCAAAACATAACAATCAATACACAAAACATCAACCCAAAAATATTTAGGAACATTAGAGAAATTTAACATTGTTCGAGCAAATTCCTCTAAGGATCTATTTTTCTTTTCCAGAACTCCATTTTGTTGAGGAGTTATAAGTGTAGAAAAGTTATGCAAAATTCCACTTTCTTCACAAAAATTTCAAATAATCCATTTTGAAATTCCCCTCTATGATCACTTCTCAAAACTTTGATTTTTAAATCTTTTTCATTTTGAATCAATTTCTCAAATTTTGCAGAAAAGTTATGCAAAATTCCATTTTTTTCACAAAAATTTCAAATAATTCATTTTGAAATTCCCCTTCATGATCACTTCTCAAAACTTTGATTTTTAAATCTTTTTCATTTTGAATCAATTTCTCAAATTTTTTAAAAGTTTCACTTTTCAATGTGAGAAAGAAAGTCCAAGTGAATCTTGAGTAATCATCAACATTAACAAGAGCATAAAAATTTCCACCAAAACTTTTTATCCTAGAAGGACCAAATAAATTCATATGCAAAAGTTCTAAAGGTTTTGAAATAAAAACAATAATTTTAGAATGAAAAGAAGATTTCACTTGTTTACCCTTTTGACAAGCAACACAATTTATCTTTTTCAAATTTTATTTTTGGCAATTGAATTACTAAATCTTTATAAATTTATTTATTAAAATGTTGCATATGAATATGAGCAGCTCTATTTGAACCCTTTTTTCTTAAAATTAGGTCTTTCAAACTATGTACTCTTTGTTACATCTTCAAGTTGTTGTTCAAGAATATTCAAATCAAATAGGCAGCTCTTGTAAGATCCACACTCAAAATTTCAGTCTCTTTATTTTCTAAAATTGAAATTTTATTTTTCAAAATTTCTTCTTTTTCAAGAGATTTTTCGAACTTACTTTGTAAATCCTTAAAATCAGTTTTTGATTTTTTATGAGCAACATCTAATTTACTGGATTTATGAAGTAGTTGTTGAAATGCATCATACAAAGAATCATAATCATTATCATTACTACAAAGGCTTACCTAACTGTTAGAAGAGTCATAGTCAACTATCAACACATTTTATTCCTCATCAAACTCACTAGAGCTGGATCAGCTTGAAGCATTATCCTCACATGCGATGTTTGCCTTTCTCTCGAAGAACTTTCTTCCCTTCCTTTCTTCACTTCATTTTGCATTTGGACAATCTACCTTGACATATCCAGTTTCTCCACATTCATAGAATTTAAAATTTGAGGAGGATCCTTCATTCTCCTTTTTATTGCTCTTGAATTGACTCTTATTGTTGGCCTTAATGAACTTTGTGAATTTCTTTATAATGAGGCTCAAGTTCTCATCATCATCTGAATCTTCCTCTTCTTTGTGCTTTTTATCTTTGAAAATCTCGGTCTTGAAAGCTATATTTTTCTTCCTTCCTTGGTCTACTTCTTTGTTTAATCTGCCCAGTTCAAGCTCTTGTTCCCTTAACTTTTCTAAGAGAGTTGTCGTGGACATTGTTCCAAGGTTTTGTGACTCTATAATGGTCGTCACTTTTGGCGGCCAAAACATGTTCAAAGATTTAAGATGTTCTATATTTAACTCATCAATATCGAAAATCTTACATAAACCAGTGGGATGGTTAATGATGTTCAAGAATCGCTTCTGCACATCATAGATGGTTTCCCCCTATTGCATACGGAACATCTTGTTCTCTTAAATCAATGAGTTCTTCTGAGAACATTTTACATCATCAATTCCTTCGTTAGTTACTCGTAGAATCTCCCACATTTCTTATGCACTATTGTTTATCCTGTAAAACTCGTCAAGGGTTAAAGCACATGGAGTTATATTTCTTGCCCTCATATCATATTGGGCTCTTCTACTTTCATCTGTAGTCCACTGAGCAGAGGGTTTATTTTCCTGAACATCATTAATAGGTATCGTAGGAATAAAAGGACCATTTAAAACAACATCCCAAAGTCCCCGATCAATAAATTCCAGAAAATTTTGCATCCTTACTTTCCAAAAGGGATAATTTTCACCAACAAAAAGTGAAGGTCTATTAATAGTAGCACCCTTAGCAAAGGTTTTTTTGTCCAACTATTTTCAAAAATTTGAATTCTTATCAAAGTAAGCTCTAATACTAATTGTTAGAATCACGTAGTGAAATATTTGCGTGTGGACAAAAACCAAGAGGGGGCGTGGGGTGAATTCATTTAATTAAAATAAATTTTCCAAAATTTACCATTTAAATTAAAAGATCTTTAATTTAAAGCAACTGTAGATTAATAAAGAGAGTATGGAAGAAGATGAACATAAAGTATTTATGTTGGTTCAGATCAAAAGATCTTACGTCCAGTTGTTAATATCTTAAACAAGGAGATTAACTAAATCACTAAAATAAGAGTATAATCAACTAAGAAAGATAAAGGGTTTAGAGAACACCTCTCTTAAAGACACAAGAGATGAATAACACCTCCTCTGAATCACACAGAGGATGAACAACTTTCCTAGCAATAGTAGTAACACTCAACACCCTGAGAACCCACTTGGTGAAAGTTATCGTTCTACCTACATTAGGCTTTTTAAAGCCCCTTTCCAAAACACTCAAACAATTTCTTTGCAGTCACAACACTAAATTTCTGATGCTAAAAAGGTTTGTTTTGGAAATGGGTTAACTGCTCTATAACTAGATTTTCGAAAACTAGGTTAAGGAGATAAAAAGACAAGTTACAGCCAAAGATAATTGATTATTCCATAGAGGTTTACGAAAATCAAGGTTTCGTGCTGATAATCTAGAGAGGTTTCTGAAAAACTAAAAAATACTTACAATAATCCATTATCATAAGTAATAATTGATTATCACAATGCGTTTTGTAAAAATAAAAACATCCCACAATGGTTAAGTGCATGTTTTGAGTTTCTAGACTAACTTATACATATTGAATTCAAACAATAGCTTATTACAAGAGGATTTAGACAATAGAAAAATAGTCTTCAAATAATCTTCCAATATATGCTTTGAAGTTCCTTGTGATTGTCATCATCAAAATCTTTGCAGCATAACCCTTCTTGTTTTGCCAACACAAGGTTGCTAATTAAAAAAAAAAGGTAACATCCTATGACAAATTCAAAGGCTTATGACTTAAGATTACAAGAGTTTGTTATATTTTTGGTTGTGAGAGTTTCATCAACATTCTTTCTTTTGGAATCCTTTTGGAACCATTGTGAAACAAAGTGAAATTCTTCTTCTTCAACTTGTGTTTATCCATGCTTGGAGCTTAGAGACACAATAAATTAGTGCTCTTAACTTAGCATTAAATGCATGTGTGGCTTCTTTACCCAACTCTTTTGACATGACAAATGTAATGCTTCAAAAATTATAAAACTAATTGTTATTTGATTATAAAAATTGGAATTGATTTGTTTTACACAATAAGATTTTCTTAGAGAGAACATTAATAATAATATAACTTCATATATATATATATATATATATATATATATATATATATATATATATATATATATATATATATATATATATATATATATATACTTTATATCTTTGTAATTATTCATAGTATATTACAAATGTAAATGTTTTGTATAATATTCAGAGTTCTACACTAGAATAGAGAACTATTTATATATTTAATATCTCCTAAGGATATTAATATAAATCTCCATAAGTCAACATTCTAAAGGATATCCCCCAAAACACTTACCCAACAAATTCTTCTTCTATTTGTACAACAAGTACATATGAAAGAAAAATATGAAAAGAGTGAAATCTTAAACATCAATCTTAAAAAAACTCAACAAACTATGGTGGGGGTTGGACCTATAACCATAAGACTTGATCTCATTTTGTTAGACTTATGAATTCATATTCCACTTATGATAATCCACTGTAAACATAAAAACGTTACTTTGAATGATTAGGATTAGGTAGTTGAGTATTTTCCATTAAAAACTTTGGTACAACTATACTTATTTTTTTTCTCAAGAATATTTGTCATTTATCGACACACAAAAAGAGATATTTCCTCATTACCTATCCTTGGCAATACTAAGAAGGTATTAGATAGTCCTAAGTTTGGTCTATGAATATCCTAGTCCATTGTGCTATTCTAGACTATCAAAATATTCACCTACTTGATAAATATTTCCTTAAAGCCCACCATGATCATTGTATTTCATCCTACAATGCACCAAACTATGACTTCCTAAACACAAACACTCTTTCGTTGGTTTCATGTCAACTTATTGCAATAAAACCTAAAAGCTTTTATCAACTGATATACTCTTGGACATTTTCAAGGATCACAAAATGTATACACCATCCAAACATATACAAAAATTACTTTTACTTTATTTTTATTATTTTATAAATATATTTTTGAATTATAAAAGAATGATGTTTAAAATAAGATAAAATAAAATAAAACTATAATCAAAGTAAGAAATTTAAATAAAAAAAAATATGGTTGTACCAAAGTTAACTAAATAAATTAAAATCATTTTTATTTTTTTGTGTAATTTCTCGTAAACCTTCTTTACTTAATCAGAATCACAGTCTAACACTAAAAACTGAAAAACAAAAGGTTATTGATATTTATTTCATCAATCCTTTGACAAAGTCATTGATATATTATTGTTATGGGGACATTTCTACAAGAAACTATAGTGGGGTCCTAGTTTAATTATTCCTATGGTTTCTCAATTAGTATCTCCATATTAGGTGACCCAAGTTTGACATAAACCCTCTCCCACTACAGTCAATGCACTTATTATAACTATATGGCCTTTCATGTTTTCTTGTCTGGCCGAATTTTTTTTCTTGAGACAATCATTATCAAAGATGCTAAGTAATTCGCTTTCCGAAACCCATTCATGGATTCTTTTTATATTTTATGCAATTTCTTCTCCAATAAAATACGTGTTTGACTCTTATTTTATTGAAACTAAAGTCCAGAAGATTAAATAACATATACAATAAGCTAAATTTAATGAAATTTAATGGGCAAGTTATCTAGTATTATTACCATAGCAGTTGAAAGCTTCACATACACTATAGATATAGATTCAGAAAAGTGGAATAAAGAAACAGTTTTTCAGCCTTTAAAATAACTAGAAAGGCTATGGATTAAGCTAGATGATGAAGTGCCCTACTGAATAACCAATCATGCACATACAAAATAGTGATAAATGTTCTAATTGGAGCACATAAATAAATAAATAATTAGAGTAACATCTCATAATTAACTTATGCAAAACCCTAACTAATCCTTCTTATGTATTCATGTCATGCCATGACTTTCAAGAATGTTGTCTCCAATCAATTCTCCATACTCACACCCCACGTCCAGCTTATATATCACTGTTTCATAACATGCACACCAACATAAATAAATTGTACACTTATTTTGCATCCAAGCTTTACATATAAGCATTGGCATATATAAATTTGTTGAGATAAAAAAATAATACGAAAATCATAATTATTTTACTAAAAGTAAGAAAAATTTATTTCATTTATTTTTACATAGAAAAACTTAATAAGGAGATAGAAAGAAATGTAGGAACGCACTTTCTTTTTAACAGCAAAAAAAATATAGGTTAAAATACCTTTTTGGTTCCAATTTCTGTCAAGTTTTTTCAAATAAATCATAATTTTGGTTTTGTGTTCAAATAGATCCAAATTTTCGTCAATAATGTTCAATTGGGATTTTTTTGCTAACACCGTTTAAATCATTAACGACCATGAACAGTGACTGCCACGTGTCACTTCGTGGTTTTTTTGAATTTTTATTTTTTTTTATTTTTTTTTAAAAAATTTTAAATTTTTTTTAATATCTTTCTTAAATGTACACGTGTCAACCCAAGAGCGTGTCACGTGTCACTTCGTGGTTTTTCTGAATTTTTTATTTTATTTTTTTTGAATTTTTTTAAATGTCCACGTGTCAACCCAGTAGTGTGTCACGTGTCAAAGTCAATATTCTATATTCAATTTGGTCCCTATATTTGTTATTTTTGTTCAATTAGGTCCAAATTTTTGTTAACATTAACCAATTTGGTCCCTATCAAAGATGTGACCAAATTAAATTTGTATATCAAAGTTATAATGATGTGAATTTTAATATATTATATAAAAATATTTAATAAATAATTGAATTTTAATATAAAAATTAAATTTGGTTTTAATTTGGAAAGGGACCAAATTGGTTAATGTTAACAAAAATTGGGACCTAATTGAACAAAAATAACAAATATAGGGACCAAATTGAATTTAGAACATTGACTTTGACACGTAGCACGCTACTAGGTTGACACGTGGACATTTAAATAAAAATGTAAAAAAAATTTTAAAAAAAAATTCAAAAAAACCACGAAGTGACATGTGACACACTCTTGGGTTGACACGTGTACATTTAAAAAAAATTTTAAAAATTAAAAAAATTTAAAAAATTAAAATAAAATTAAAAAATTAAAAAAAACCACGAAGTGACACGTGGCAGTCACTGTTCATGGTCGTTAATGATTTAAACGGTATTAGCAAAAAAGGACCCAATTGAACAAAATTGACGAAAATTGGGACCTATTTGAACACAAAACCAAAATTATGACTTATTTGAAAAAACTTGACAAAAATTGGGACCAAAAAGGTATTTTAACCAAAAATATATTAAAATGGGAAACACTTGAGTGTTCCAATATTTTACAAAAATATAGAAAAACAAGCTAAAAATACAAATAAAAACTACAAAAATAAAGGGTTAAAATATGTTTTTAGTCGCTCAACTTTGACGCAAAAGTGGAATTAGTTTCAAGCTCAAAATTTGATACAATTTAGTCCCCAACTTTAAACATGAATAGATATAGTCATCCTAATATATTCATCATAACCTAACCAAGTTAAACATTTTTACGTGTCAAAAGATATTTCATGTGATCTATTTATCTCGCTTGACATGCTCTTACTCAAATGTCAATTTGAAACACAATTTAATACTTTAAAAAAATTAACGACGTTGGGTTAAAGGAACTATATATCTATTCATTTTTAAAATTTGGAGATAAAAATGTATCAAAATGTGGGATATGAACAAATTTCAATTTAGCGTCCAAGTTTGAAGACTACAAACATGTTTAAGCCAAAAATAAATTATAGTAAAGAAAGTCAAATTCCTTTCATGATCTATCATTCACTCCACGAAAATCCTTAAACAATGACTAATTTTAGTGACAAAAAATATATTTAGATACTAATTATTTAATTAGAGATCAATTCTTTTGGTAACTAAAACCTTGATAACTAATGTTAATAGTCAATTTAAAGCTAAATTTATAATATAAATTATTTTAATTATCAATAATTTTTATTTTGTAAACTAGTATCTAAATATAGTCTCTAAAATTAGTCATTTATTTAAGAATTTTTTTGTAGTGATATTTTTTTTTCTAAACTACATATGAAATCATTTTCCTTGCGTATGCTTCTTGGGATAGGCTTATATGGAATACGTTGTCCCACCATATGCAGTCTGTGTGAGACTACTTAGTACCTTTTTTTTCATATGTAACATTGTTGAGTTTTTTTGGACGCTGAATGCCAAATTGATTGCTCTTTTAGTTTCACGTCTTCAAAAGTCTTATACCAAACGGAAAATAAACAATTTAAATATTCTGCACGTTTTTTCTTTTACACATCTTTTTTTGGGTTATTATGGGGAATAGTTTTAGATTATACACAACACTATCTATCATTTCAGATAAAACAACCCCTACCCTATAGTCTATCGTTGTTGTGGTGCACTTAAGATGAAATATTTTGAAACCATGTGAATAATGATCTTCATGAATTTAATATTTTTTAAATCATTCAAAGTAATTATTCGCCACAAAAACTCGAAACTCGAAATATTTTGGAAGTGTTTGTTCGGATATCCTAGTGTAGGAAAAGCATCCAAAAGAATAAAGTTAAGTATGTTTTTAGTCCCTGAATTTTGATCCAAAATTGGAATTCGTCCCTAGTCGAAACTTTGATAAATTTTGGTCCCTAAACTTTAAAAATGAATGAATATAGTCCTTTTAACACAATTTTGTTAACTTTTTTTTTTTTAGTTTTCAAATACATTT
>Ga0209589_1012347_pt1 | contig 11630 bp, 5 predicted proteins | sample CowpeawhiteBW_FD_187525 | JGI IMG/M metagenome (GOLD analysis project Ga0209589, IMG submission 187525) | Root nodule microbial communities of legume samples collected from California USA - Cow pea white BW (SPAdes) (version 2) | ecosystem: Host-associated > Plants > Roots > Nodule | place: USA...
TATATATATAATTTTGTTTTTATATAATGTCTTAAGAGATAAATAAAATTAAAATATAATTAAAATTAAAATTAAAATAAATAAATACGAATAAAATAATATATATATATATATATATATATTAATTTATAGTTTAGTTATTTTTAAATTTTATTTACTTTTAATTTTTTAATTTAATTTTGTTTTATATAATGTTAGAAAAAGATGAATAAAATTAAAAAGAAATAAAAATAAAAATATAATTACACGTTAAATTAAAAAAAGTATAAAACGATATGAATATATATATATATATATATATATATATATATATTTAATTTTTTTTTCTGATATCCAGAAGTCCACAATTTTTGTTAGATGTTGACATTCGAAATCATTCATTTGAAATTGACATCCAAAAGCATTTTTGGGTGAAATCTGCATTTCTTTGATTAGATGGTCAAAAAATATTTTTAAAATTTCAAGTGTTTGGAGATGGAGAACAAATCTTAGAGGTACATGAAAAAACCCTTATGTTTATTATGTTATAGGATCAAAGGTGAGAGCTTCTCCCTACCCCTCTAAAGAGTTCTATTACATTCCCAAAAATTTAAAATTTTCAATAGTACTCTTTTGAATCTTTGACTATTCAACGGTCAAAAGTTTAAAAAAAAGATTCTTTGACTCTGCTCTGAAGTCACGGATTCTGTCATAAATCTCATACCTCCAACACCTTTTAACCTCCCTCCTCCACTTTTTCTTTATTAAAAGAGACGTTTTCCACTTAAAGCACCCCAATTTGAAATCTTCTATTGCTAGGAGACCCTTTGCATCCAAACCCACACCGACTGTTGCACTGAAGAAATCTGTAAGGAAGGTTCTTTGTTTTTCTCAAGAGTGGTATGCATTATTCTACTATTTATGATTATTGTTTGAATGTACTTGCAATTGTGAATGAATATGGTTATTGTTTGAACATGGAAAAAATATATTATGTGTAGCATCGCTTCAGAGGTAGAAGTGAAAAACGGATTTGGGTAGATCGTATTTAGAAACCTGGTAAAATCTTTAACCGACTTTCGAAACCCGGTGAACAAATTTGGAATTGTGAACCGGCATTTGAAATCCGGTTAAGTGATTTAACGAAATTCAAATTTCGTTTTCTTTGTATACCAGCATTCGAAGCCCGGTTGAATTTTCTACTAACATTCGAAGCTCGGTTACGAAATTCAAAATCAGCTTCTTCTTTTTAACCGGCATTGGTAGTCCGTTGATGATTTCATTTTTTTTATTTTTTTATTTCATTTGTTTATAAGATTTCATTTCAATTATTTGGTAATTTATGTATTAATTATTTAATTTTAGATTATTTATATTTTATATATATACATTAAATAAAATTTTATTATTTTAAATTTTGTAGTTATTTTTACTTTATTAATTTTTAATTAATAATGTAATGTCTCATTTAATTAATAAACCAAAATTAAAAGGAAACGTCACATGGAATAACATACTAACGCAATCCTAGAATACAAATACAACTTCGTACAGTAACCAAGGTACACCACAATGCCAAAAGAAAACATAAAGGAATAACGACAAAGTTTTCAAAATGAAGCCCTAAGGCCAGACAGTACATGGGCCATTGCCCTAAAAGAAAAGCCCAATTAATACATGAAGGCCAGCCCAAGCAGACTATGCAGCGGAATCATCTCTTCCCTATTCACCTCGAGTACCTCTCGCATCTGCTTCTATCAATAAATTGATGATCATCGCAAAAGTAGAAGAACAACATACAAGCAATCAAACAAAGCAAGGGTAAGCTAGTGTAGAAAACGAATTATCATGCAGTCACATACTATTACCCAGTCCAAGCAGTATTTATATATCATTCAAACATGTTATGACTTTCTGAAGCAATACACTATGTAAGACCCGAGAAAAATTAAATAGATAATTAAATAATTATTTAATAAATGCGGGTAATGGGAATCTTTAAGGCAATAAATGCGGAATGCTATGATGTGGAAAAGTATTAGCTCAAATGATTGAGAGTACTTTGATTGTGTGAGAGGACTTAGGTTCAAGTCTTATGTATGCCATTTTTGTGTGTTAATAATTTGGTATTATTTTTAATATATATATATATATATATATATATATATATATATATATATATATTAATCATGTTGTGGAAATGTTATAATAATTGAATCATATTGGTTAACATGAGATATGAATTGGTTGAATGGTTTGGCATTGAGCTAGCATTTACATGGGTGTGGGTTCAAACCTTAGAGGGACCCAAATGAAACTCTATTTTTGCTATTTTTTAGGCTTGTCTTGAATTTGAAGGATTAAAGGAAACCCTAGCAGACTTAGCAGCCAAGGATGGCTGAAAAGGCAGAAGATATCAAACAATTGAATGGTAATTAACATTGCCATTAAACCTTAATTGCGTTTTTGACAATTAAGCATTATTAAACCACCATTATAAGGCTTATTAGTGGTAAAAATGAGGGTTTGGTTGGCTGGAATTGGAGAAGGTACTGTGAGGAGCAAGAGTTCAGAGAGGAACGTGTCTTCTGGAGTGATAGGAGAATTGAGTTAGGAGGATAAGTTGGGAGGAAGCCATTGGTGATAATTGGAGGCTTTCAAGAAGTTAAATTTTAAGCGAGGAAACCAGGTTAGGGGAGCTCTTATTTGGTGTTTTGATGATAATTGTATGTTTTCGTGCTATATTGGATGATTGGAATGTGCATTTTAGAGTTGTGTTGAGTTCTGTCAGATTTCTGGAAATTTCTAGAAACCGCCTGGCGGCGTTGAAGGCCCGCTAGGCGGCTCATGCCTCCAGAACCATTTCTGGGGTTTTCTGCTATGCGCCGCCTAGTGGCTAAGTGCTGCCCGCCAGGCGACGGAAACTGGCTTGCACAGTTCTCGCGAATGTTGATGTTTTCGTGATGTGGGGATGCTGGGGAGTGATTATTATGATATGAAAATCTTTGGTACTGTGAATTGTTATCTGTAATTGCCAAAGTGGAGCAAGATTGTATGAATTTGGGATTTTAGGGTTTATGTTGGGATCGGGGATGAATGACTTAGCTAATGTTATGAGAGGTGCATTGATTGCGTGTGATTGATGTTAATATGAATATGTTATGAACCCTATATGTGGTGTGCATGAGAAATTGTGTAAGTATTAAGGTAAAGATGGTATTGGGTGGTTGGAGAAGTTATGATGGGTGCGGGAGGAACCTGGGCAGAACCCAGTTTTTCACGCACTGCCTGGCGGCACTGAGGCTGCCGTCAGGCGACCCATCAGCTCAGAAGAAAAGTTTGTTTTGTGTGCATTCACTTTATGGGAGTGATTTAATCGGGAACCTGTAGAACGTGTTGTGGTGTGCGATAAACTATGTTTTAGGGTGTATGTCATTTAGTGATAATTATTAAAATTATGTGTGTAAGTTGGATGGATTAGATATTTCATAACTAATGGTTATTGCAGTGATGGTCTCATTACTTCAGTATTGGTGCAATCATAGTTTTAAACTTAGTGACCTGAATTATAAGAAAATTAAACTGTATGTGTATGAGGCTTGAGGTATGTTGTGGATATGGGGCAAGTTTAATGCAAGTATGGATGAAGAGTATGTGTGTATGCTTAAATTGAATTGCCAGATTGGATGTGTAGCTGGAATTTGATAGAGTATTGTACACTGTTTAATTGTGTTGTTGCAAGGGGAAGGTACCATATGGACCATCTCTTGATTTGTTTCATTAGTGAATAAAGTAAAGCATGTTAGGGCATGCTAATATTTAATTTGGGCATGAATTAATTGTACTTGTTGTGTTTAATTGTGGTGTTATGTCTTAATTACTATGATTGATGTGCGAAAGACAAATTTCAAGTTTGGAACCTCTTAAGACACGTAAATAGTGCCAAAAAACTAGTAGCATTGTGCTACTGGTATGGCGCCTGGCGGCGCAGGGTGAGCCACCAGGCGGTAGGGTTAAATCAGTGGCAGTGGCCATTGTCTGCAGAAGGCGCCTAGCAGCAGCGTTGTGTCCGCCAGGCGGTGACGGAGCAGCATGGCTCCTGTTTGGCCGCTGGCGGCTGGCGGCAAGGGTGTGGTAGCCGGGCGGTTGACTTCCAATTTCCGCCTAGCGGAGTCTAGGTGGCGCCAGGCGATTTTGGTTGTTGTGGAATTGTTGATGCGTGGATTAGTGGACTTGAAGGACTAAGTTCACTCACTTTTATGCTTGGGCTTGACGGACTAAGTCCAATAGGGGTCTGGGATGTGCTTGGTGGTGGGACGCATAATGGGCATGGAACTGGTTAGTTCTTGTCGGCTACTATTGGGCAAGGAGTCCTTAGTATGGTGATTACATGCATCGGATGCACGATGGGCAAGGAATAGTTTTATTCCCGTTGGCTGCTATTAGGCGAGGAGTCCATAGTATGGTGATTGCGTGCGCGCCAGGGTCCAAGCTAGGAAGGCTTGGATGTTTTACTACAGATGAGGAGTCTGTGGGGTTGGACTATGAGCAGGATTGGCTCGTAGGATTGGACCACGAAAGGGATAGTTTCGTGGGAACACAGTAAAGTCCCAAGACCTAGTTTCATGCATATGACTCATGAAGGAATATGAGATCAGGGGTGGGTAATTTGCAGTTAACACATATCAGTAAATTTACTTCTTGGGATGGGTGTCATATTTATTTTATATTTATATATGCATAACTCACCCTATCTGTTTGTGTGTGGCGATGATCGAATAATTTATTATCCGGGGGCAGATGATTTGACAGGTGAGCCAGGAGACGCTTGAGTTTGGAGAGCGGGATTATATGGGCATTTGAAGACTGAGTTTTATAATATTTTTCATGTTTTTGGACATTATCTATTTTAGCTTTTATAGTTGTAATAAATTTGGATTACGAACATTTATAATGTATGAAATGTTGCGATTTTATTTCCCCGTATTTTGGGAACATGTGATTATAAATGAGGTATTATCAATATTATCGCGTCTTATTTCATTTTCTTTTAATTCGCTTATTTTATTTTAAAAGTAATATTCCTTAGGGATGTTACACACTAGACTCTGACTCGACTCATCCTGATACATATAAACTAGTCGGATTCAGCGAATGCTTGCAATTGTGATGGATATCTCTACTCACCCTCGAGCTGCTCACCCCTAAGCTAAGTGTTACAAGTGTTACAATGTTTCAATCCTCCACACATAAGGTTAGCCCTTAATGAGTTTCAGGCCTCCTACTACTCTCACCACAAGAGTCAGTCCGCTCTAAGTGAGACTAACTGACTCCTTAGAGTGTCAGGATGCAACCTTACCTTGAATCCTTACTAGACTATATAGATGGGGCACCACCATGGACACCCACTAACAGGGGCCATGGAATTACGTCACAACTACTGAAGCACGACCTTGAAATCTCACCTAGAGATTTCAAGGAATTACGCACTGACCGCAGACCAAACATATTCAAACAACCAAGTAATATTTATCATGCATGTATATATATTATGTCAACCTTTATAACCAACCTCTTTCATGTTCCAGGGTCAAACCTATACCAACTCATCATACTTCATCCATGAATATAGAATTTCAACTCATCTCATTACCATGCCACTTTCATAACCAACAATTCCATGTTCATTACATGCCAAGAATTATTCAAGTTCGTCATTCACAACTCATACACCCTCCCACTCATGCATATTCATTCCTTGCATGCCATTATACAATAATCTAATCAAATACAAGCCAAACATCGAAGAACAGGGGAAGCACCAAACCAGGACGCACTTTCGTCCAGCTCTTCGCTCAAGCTGAAGGGTCTCGCTCAAGTGAGAGGGTCTCTCGCTCAGGCGAGCTCCCTTCGCCTAAGCGAGAGCTCGACACACAAAAATAGTGCCCTATGCGCATTCTTACTTAGGCGAGACTCCCCTCACCTGAGCGAGACGTTCGCTCACTCAAAATTGAGCTGGTTGCCTGAGCGACCCCTCCCGTGAAAAGGTCTGGGCAAGTCTCTACTCATCTCGCCTAGGCGAGACAGGCTCGCTTGGGCGAGATTATCAGATCTCGCCACTGTTTCCCTGCAACAGCCACACATACCAATCCGAACCAACATGCTAAAATGTTCCAAGCATTCACAACATCACACCAAGCATAGACTCTTAAAACAACAACAGAACAACATGAAAAAACGAAATACATGAGTAAGCCATAACTTCCCTTACCTGGAAAGGGGTTAATATCAAACTCTGACCCTAAGCCAAGGAACTCCATAGATCCAGGAGCAAATTCACTAAGTGAGACGGAGCGAACTTTTAAGCTAGCACGAACGAGCAGGAATCAAAACCCTAGTAGACCTCTGTTTTAGGGGGGAAAGGGAAGAACAAACAGCTGTTTTCTGAAAGTGAGAAGTGAAAGGTGTGTTAGGACAGACTTAGAGTCTGTTTGCCCTTTAGGCCAGCCTTAGGCCCAACCGATCTTAGGATGGCCCCTTTAAAATAAGGGCAGCAACATAAGTGCGCCTTACAAATAATGATAAATTTTTATTTAAAATATTTTTCTTTATAATATCTAGATTAATTATATTTAATTATTTTCAAGTTATTTTTACTTATTTATTATTTGTTAGCTTTTAATGTTTTTATTTATCTATATAATTTTATTCATAAGATTTAATTTTAAATTTGTTATATTATATATTAATTATTTAATTTTAAATTCTATATTAAATAAAACTATATACCCACAAAGGAAGTCAGTTGGTAAATTATTTTTATATTTAAAATTGATATTCGTATACCAAGATTCCAATTTCGTTAGTTTAGTTTTTTTATTTATTTTACATATAAAATTTAATTTTCATATTAGTATTGTTAAGTTATTGTTTAATTGTTTTTAGAATATATTTTATTAATATTTATTATTTTTTTAATTCTGAACTTGAGTTTTTATGTATTTCTTTTTATTATTATTTTTTTATTTTTTTAATTTTTCATTCATTTTATTACTTTATTTTTAATTTTATTTTTCATATATTTTATTAGTTATATGTTTTATAGTTATTTTTAATTTGTTAATTTTTAATTAATAATGATAAAATTTTATTTAAAATATTTGTCTTTATAGATTAATTATATTTAATTATTTTAAAGTTATTTTTATTTATTTATTATTTGTTAGTTTTTGATGTTTTTATTTATTTATTTGATTTTATTTATAACATTTAATTTTAATCTTTTATATGTATATATTAATTATTTAATTTTAGATTTTTTATATTATATATAACCATATTAAATAAAATTATATACGAAGTCCGGTTGGTAAACTAATTTTTTGTTTAAAATTGATATTTGTATACCAACATTCCAATTCCGCTAGTTTAGTTTTTTTATTTATTTTCCACATAAAATTTAATTTTAATTTGATTAATACTATTAAGTTTGTGTTTAATTATTTTTAGAATATATTTTATTAATATTTATTATTTTTTTAATTTTAAACTTGACCTTTTATGTATTTTTTTTAATTTGTTATATTTTTTATTCATTTTATTACTTTATTTTTAATTTTATTTTTCATATATTTTTTAGTTATATATTTTATTGTTATTTTTACTTTGTTAATTTTTAATTAATAATGATAAATTTTTATTTAAAATATTTGGCTTTATAATATCTAGATTAATTATATTTAATTATTTTAAAGTTATTTTTACTTATTTATTATTTGTTAGCTTTTGATATTTTTATTTATTTATTTGATTTTATTTCAATTTTTTTATATTTATATATTAATTATTTAATTTTAGATTGTTTATATTATGTATAACTATATTAAATAAAATTATATATGGAAGTCTTGTTGGTAAACTATTTTTTTATTGATATTTGTATACTGACGTTCCAATTCCGCTAGTTCAGTGTTTTTATTTATTTTACGTATAATATTTTATTTCAATTTGATTAATATTATTAAGTTGTTGTTTAATTGTTTTTATAATATATTTCATTAATATTTATTTTTTTTTAATTCTAAACTTGATTTTTTATGTATTTATTTTTATTATTTTTGTTTTAATTTGTTATTTTTTTATTCATTTTATTACTTTATTATTTTATAATTTTTTTAATTTGCAATTTTTTGTATTAATTATTTTCTACACTTTTTTAAAGTTTTATGTATTTGATGAATGAGTTTTTATTTGTTTATTTTTAAGTTATATACATATTTTTAGTTATTATTATTTTTATTTTTAAGTTATATATATTTTCATTAATAAAAGAGGAGAGATCTGACGTCAAGTTGGAATTTATTTGTAAATTCAAAAAATTTAAAGGAAAATTTTTCATCTTTATATATAAAGAGATTATAATCACCTACATGACATAATAAAAATTTAAAATAATTAAAAAATGAATAATATTTTTAAATTTTCTTAAAATTTGAAAAATTAAAAATTAAAATACATATAAATAATTATATGATACACGATAAAAGTTTAAAATAATTATAAATGAATAATAATTTTAAATTTTAAAAAAAATTGAAAAATAACATTACATATAAAAAGTTATATGATACACAATAAAAAACTTTGAAAAATAAACAAAACATAAAAAAAATATTATTAAAACAATAAACATTAAATATAAAATTTTAAAAAATAAAAAATAAAAAAATATTAAAAAACTATTTAACATTAAATTAAAAAGAAAATAAATTTTCAACTAATTAATAAAATTAAAATTAAAAATATAAAACAAATACGTTAAAAAATAAAATATTATACCTAAAGCTAACACAACACATCTAACAAAATATTCGAAATAATTAAAAAAAGCATTTCAAAATTTAAAAAAATTCAAAAAGAATAAGTAAAGCAAAATAAAACCGGATTTCAATTTCCGGTTTGTGTAAAATGAAATATGTGGTTATCATTACCGGTGGAAGTTGATTTGTATTAAAAACAAATTCAAAATGTAGAATTAAAGATTTAACAAAATATTTAATTTTTAAAAGTTTGAAAAAAAAATTAAATAAATATATAATGAATCACAAAAATATAAACAACTTAAAAATTTAACAATTGAAAAGATTAGTTTTCATGAAAACCGGATGTCAAAATCCGTTTAATTTGTGAAGCAGATTTCTAAATCTGTTTTTGGGCACAATCGGATGACGAAAGTCGGTGTATGTGTCCAAATCCGTTTTCTGAAAAATCGGATGTCAAAATCCGTTTAATTTTTGAACCGGATTTCTAAATCCGTTTTTGGGCAAAACCGGATGTTGAAAGTCAGTGTATACTTTCTGAGTTTTTTTCTCTTTTCCATATCATTATTTATCAGCATCTTGAAACACAAATCACCCATTCATAACCATTCAAAAACATGCATTCACTATATACAAAATACATTCGGTATATACAAAGCTTAACGTATAAAATGCGTTGATATATGAAAGTTGAACTATAAGATGCATGCATACGATAGTATTTCAAAAGGATGGATTATGGACGTCAAACAATAACTTACATACCTTAAGAAGATAAAACTTAAAGAAGTGAAAAACGAAACAAAAACCTGATGCAACCAGCAGAACTGCAAACACAGTTGACAGTTGAGAGTGAAAACTGTAGAGGTTCTGAAAACAACAATGAAAATGACTTGTCGAGGGGGAGGGGTGTAACATAAGAATCAAATACAACTCTCAACTCTCAGTTCACCTAACGCAATAACTATTTTAATTACTTTTACCTACTTAAGACAAAGATAAGTCAGAAGGGTAAAATGGACTGCACAATTAATTTTTGGCGGTCCAGTAGAACTCTTTGTTACTGTAGGGAGAAGCCCCCATCAAAGGTTAGGAGTATGTTTGTCAAAATTGTTGGGGTGCAAAAGGAGGCCCTTTTTATTCAGTCTTAAGAAAGACTATTGATTGCAAACATGGTGGGTTGTGATGAAATAACAATTAGGACTGCAGGAAGCAATGGCCCAATCTTAATTTGTAATTGGATCCATTCTTTAAACATTGAGCCCAATCTTGTATTTATAGAAACTGACCATGTATCCAAATCACCTAAATTTAATTTAATATCATGGTGGGTTATACAAAATAATTTAAATGCAATAAAAACTCAAACTATATAACTATAATAATTAAACTGTAAATATTAAATCCACATCATAAATGAAAATAAGCAGACATGCATTTATAAATATTTTTTACATATTAAATTAATAATGAAAACAATAGACAAAAACACTGTATATCTGTTCAAAATACAAGTTTTTAATTTATGAAGGGTTACTTCTCCTATTACTAAATAACATTTCTTCTTCTTTTTTCGGTTTATTTAATTCTTTTACATTAGTGGTTACCATTCATTTTTCATAGTGAGTTGGATATGTGATTTATACTGTTCGTCAGTCGACAACACATATTAAATTATATTAATTATTTAAGGTTTTTACTACAAATAAAAATTGGGATATTTACATTCAAAAACACAAAATGTAAGTTGAAAAAAAAAATAGAAGGTTAAAACATATCTATCTACCAATTCAAACAACTAAACATTGCAAAATTTATTTCTCTAAATATATAATATAGGTTTCAACAATTAATTAAAAAGATTTAATTAATCTCAATATTATTTAAACTAATTTGTATTCAATTATTAAATTAAAATAAAAATATTCCTAATTTGAATTCTAATTTCATAAAGGCAAAAATTATAGTACAAAGAGCAAGATCGAAATTAAGGAAGAGAGAAACAAATTCAAATCAGCAAAGTACAAAACTCAATTGGTGTTTTGTGATCCAATATTTATTGCTCCATTAGAAAATAACTAAAACAAAGAATAGTAGAATAATATGAAAAGAGAAAAATAAATAGAAAAGGAGGAAAACTAAAATTTTAAGAATTGTACAATTGTTTTTTTTATATTGTTTTAAGCATAAGTAGGTCTCAAATAGGCTTTGAATCTAAATTCTAATTTTGTAAACTCTAAAGAAATTAAGGGATTAATCTGGATAATATAAAGTCTAGAAACCGAATTAAAAATGTATAAGCTAACCAAAAAATCGTTGAATTCTCTTTATAAATTTTCAACAAATGTGTCTCAACTTATAAGAATCGTAAGAAAAGGAAAAGAAATCAAATCCAACAATTTATATGTCCACTTTAAAGAGAGTGTAAAATCAAATGTAAATAGAATTAAGAAAAAAATGAAGTTTAAAAAAAAAGGAAAAAAAATGACCGAAATAGTAAGTAAGAGAACTTAAAAAATACAAATTAAAACAAGTAATCCAATTATTATTAAGAAAAGAAAATAAACTAAACACCGAAAATATGTATATAAATGTGTAATATCAATATAATAGTAGAGGTATTGACATTAGTTATCATAAAATATTTTATTTTTTACGTTCCAGGTTTACTTTTGTGGTGATCTGTTTTGCTGTGAATAACTAGAAAATGAATTTATTTATAAAAAAAAATAAAAATTATTCATTGTTTATTATAAATGTTATAAGTAACACGCTATAATTGTTATCTGTATTTCTATTTGTTTCATGTTTTTTTTTTTTACTTGAACATTA
>Ga0209589_1012349_pt1 | contig 11626 bp, 3 predicted proteins | sample CowpeawhiteBW_FD_187525 | JGI IMG/M metagenome (GOLD analysis project Ga0209589, IMG submission 187525) | Root nodule microbial communities of legume samples collected from California USA - Cow pea white BW (SPAdes) (version 2) | ecosystem: Host-associated > Plants > Roots > Nodule | place: USA...
TTTTTTTTTTTTTTTTTTGGAAAAATTTAAAAAAAAAAAAAAAAAACTGATTCAGTCCATTTTTCTTGTCGAATGACAAATTTAACTTTTATGGGTCAATATGGGATTGTAATTTTCTGATAAGGATTTTTATTTCATTATCCAATAACAGGGGTATAGTATTTATTTATTTTGTGTTATGAAGAGGGATTAGCTAAACATTGTATATAATGAAGCATTTATGGAGGTCTTTATAAATGGGCCCACTTGCCTTAACTCTTTGAAAGAGAGAAGACAAGGTGTGGCAGTGGCACAGTGAAAACTACAGTGCAATTTGTAATTGTGGATTGGATTTGGACAAAATTCATTGTACCAAATATTTTGTCACTAATTAGTGGTTTTCGATAAGACAGTTGTAATTGCCTCTAAAAAAAGTTTAGGTAACTAAACAAATCTTTACAAATTTTGAAGTGTAACTTGTAGTTTGTAAAAAAAAATCATTTTTTATTTTTAATAGAGTATTTCTATCTTTAACAATATATGAAGCCTATTCTAAGAATTAATTATATATTATTTATTAATATTAACTCAATTTTTATAAAAATTAAAAAAATATAAATATACAGACATGACAACGTATGAGTTTTTGTTAGTATATATAAACATAATTTAATCTTTATCCAGAGTGGTGGGTTAAAGATTTAAATTATTAATATCATGGGTAAAAATTGTTTAAAACTATATTTTACTCGTATAGTAATCTTAATAGTTTAATTTTAATCTATTTAAAATTTTATCCATTTTTTTGTTCTTTTAGTTTGAAAGTATTCTATATTTTTTCACACGTACGTTTCAATAGCGTTTTTTAAGCTCCATTAGACAGCAGTTTTTGACTAAAAGTGAATTATTTTCGATTAAAGAGATGAAAAGAATTAGAGAGATTAAAATTTCAATTTAAGAAAAAAATCTAAAATTGTAAAAACATATTTAGAAACTAATTTAATTAAGAGTATAAAATAAACGTCTTTGATAATGCAACGAGTACATCTTTACGAATAGTGATGATTTCCTTGTCTAAATATAAATAAACCATTTGAAAATTAAAATTGGATAGCAGATGAAATAAAAAATAAATAAATAAATAGTAAAAAGATTATGTTTTATAAAAACAAGTGAATACTTTATAAATTATTCATGACAACGTGGGTTTAGATCGACGGTCCAATCTTAGGTCTATCAAAAATAATAGGACGAGTTGAGATATTAAATTTGCAAGTCAGATCCATCAAAGTTCGATCCACATAATTTGTGGCCTGCGTGAGCTAACCCATGATCCGCATAATCTAACACCTCTTATCCTAACTTAGTAATAAGTTCATGTTTTGATGTTATTTATTAGACACTTTTATGGTCTAGGACTGTTACAATGGTGTTTATTGAACTTATTTTTATGCTCTAGGACTTGTTTTATTTGAATGTTTTGATGCTTCAAATATTAAAATTGTGATGATGATTTTGATTTGTTATATTAGGTTGTGTTCATGCATGCTCCATGTTTGTTTTATTAGACTGTTTTGATGCTTAAAAATTAGAATTATGATGTCCGAGACTTATTTTTTTTAAGTCAAAATGTCCACATATGTGGGCCAATCCCATGGGCCCATAAGTATGCAGGTGGATCATATTTTCAAACCCACAATTTTTCTATAAGGCAGGTCAGTCAGTTTGTTTTAATGCCTACAGTAGTAAATCATTTTTCTTATATAAAATGTTCTTACTTTTAGTAGTTTAAATTTATTTTAATAACTTTTATTGTTATCATTAAGAGAATCGGGTTAAGAAAAGAGAGAAAACGAATTTATTTTGGTATTATCTTGTACTTTTTACATAATAATCATCAAAATACATAACAATATTCACCTTTATAATTTCATTTTTTACTTGATTAAAGGTATACTATATACAAAATCATTAAATAACAATCCATTTTAAATATCAGAATCCTTAGTCAAATATTAACTAAATTAGATATAATTTTATAAAGTAAAAATTATTAGTATGTAAAATATTCTCTATATTTATATATGAATAAAAAATGATAACTAGTTTGTGAATTACTATTAGTGTTTAAGTTAGTCCCTAATTAATTGGTAACTAAAATCTTGCTGGCTAATATTATAGATAAATTTGCATTCTAATTTACAAATCAATTATAATTTTTTATTTATGATAGAAAATATTTTAAATACTAATAATTTTTAGTTTATAAAATGGTATTTAAATTAATCAATATAGTGACTAATTATTTTTTACCTTATAAAATTGTTTAAAAGAATAGCTAACAATATACAATTATCATATATTTATTAAAATACAACTTTTAAATTAGTGTATAAATTTGAGTTCATAAATTTATTTTCTTATAGCAAGAAGTTTGAAGGGTTTTCACAAGATGATTTTGGTCTTTTAAGAACAAATTTTAAATATTTTCTCACCATCTACCTTGCGTGGCCTAAATATTGTGTTATTTCTATGCTTCCAAGCCTTTTAAATTATTGCTACCCATAACACCTTCTAAACTTTATTTTGTTTTTTATTTAGGCTAGATGCATAGAAGTGTTGAAAGAGAAAGGAAAACATATTATGACGAACATATCTAACACCTATCCACTGATCACAAAGACCACAAACTGACCCAAATATGTAACAAGTACAAAACATATGATTAACATTATCCTCCACAACATATAATTAGTATTATCCTCCACCTGCTTACATAAATTACATAAGTTACCCACCTCAATTCTTTTATGGGCTAAATTTACTTTTGTTGAAATTTGATTCATCAACACTTCGCAGACCAAATATTATATTGTTCGTAATGTTTTTACACTCCAAAAAGTACTGAACAAATTGGTATTATCTCCTATCATAGTATTTTGCAATATAATATATTATGTTAGAGGACAATACCAATTTACAAAGAATGACTATTTTCATATTAATTACCAAATATGAATTTTCAAATAGACATATAATAACTATATTCATTACAATATTATTAAATTGTTTTCTTTAAACCAAAGTATTTTTTCATTTTATCACGAGGATAGAAACAATATTTATTAATATGAAATTAAAGAAAATTAAAAATAATGAGACAATCACAATAACAATTGGATAAATGAAAGAATATTGAAAAACTACATCATAAGACAGAGTTATTCCAATTCATAACTAATGCATCGAGGCCTGTTACATTACAAATATATCATTGTATTCTAATATGTTTACTAATTCTAGATATAGTGTGACAAAATAATCTTAAAAATAATAAAATAATATTCACTTTCATTAACTTTCAACTTGAGTCTTTACTATGAAAGTGTTATACATGTCTAACAGATCTTTTGTTTATGCATTTTCTCAATTTATTACACCCATTAAGCGCTTGTCGAATTTTCCAAAAGTTAATTAGGAATTCCCCTCAAACTTCACCCGTCAAATACATAGTCTCAGATTTTTTTTATCATTAAATGGTTTGCAGATAAGAAAATTTGTATGACAATTGTCAATTGTATTGAATAAGTCCTATAACTACTTTATTGAACATACTAAATTATACACTCTTTTTGTACTTTTTTTCTATCCCTTTTTATTTCCTCTCGTTTCTCTCATGCTATGTTTATCGTTACTTTTGCAAGAATTGCTGCGTGTTTCTTTTGATACTACTTGAATTTGGTGCGCTTCAAAGACATGCACAAACATATAGTCAAACATTTTAATATATACACGTATGGAATTACACGCATGCATGACTTGAGAACCAATACCTATCAAGGGAAGGTAAGGTGTCAATATCACAAAAATATGCTCAATGGTGTGTGTTTTTTACGTTGAATAAAACTTTGGAATAGAATTATATATTATTTCTTTACATAATTTTAATCTATAGTTTTTTTATACCATTCATTTTATTTGACACCTGTCTTTGTTTCTGGTTTTGATGCCTTTCTTTCAATTTTCGTATCCACATAATAACTTTTCTCCTTTAAAAACTCTATTTTCTTGAGAATGAAACATCAACAAAAGTGTAATTAAGGTGGACCACAAGTAGATGCTTGAGTTTGAAACAGCCTCCAAGAAGCTAGATTTTGCCTACATTATTCTTGTAACCTCAATAAAATAGTAGGCTGAAACATGATTATGATACCAGCACTCATTAATTCCATGAAGTAATAATCAATTCTGAATGATTAAGCCTTCCCACCACTTGCCCCCTTTTCTTTACCAAACTAGCTACCATATCTGCTTTCTCATTTTTCTCTACATTCCCATTTTTATCAAATCCCCACGGAGAGAATGAAGCTAGGGAAACACCACAATGCATTAATATTCGAATTTCTTTTCTATTTCAACCTCAGTCATTTTAATTGCTCCCTGGGATCTCTTCAAACCAAGTTTCTCACTAGTAGCAACCTACGACTAGGTTTTAAAAAATTCTGTTTGAAGTGAGGGAGACATTTAATTATGCTTTGCAAGAAACCTAAAATAAAATGGCCGGTGGCATATATATATGAGTGTCTCCAAATTAAGCAAATTTGTTAAACCTACCAGAAAGAGCACCTGCAAATATACCAGCTGAGAATTAAGGTAACATATATATCAATAACCAAAAAAAGATTATTTAATTAACATGTTACATAAACATTACATATACATAGATTCGAGGTGAAACAGCAACAAACCTCAGTATAACTAGGTAGTACTGTACACAAGACAAAAAAGAAAAACCAAATGGAAAGAGACTAAGAAAGATACACTTTCCACACACACTATACCTTTCCTGGTGTCTAAGCAAAGACTGGATACAAGGCTTCTCCCATAATTCATTATTACATATTACTTATTAATTATACCTTTCCTTATTAAGATTTTTGCATTATTAGTATAAAAGGTTATTTACCATGGATAGTAACTAGTAAGGGAACCCCCAGAGATTAGGATTTTCATCCATGTAGTCATAATCCGTAGCAGAAAAATTGTCAAAACGAGGAGGGCTGAGTAGCATTCCTTCAGCCATGTTGACCAGAATATTGGGCATGTCGAAGATCAAGTCCTCATCCACAAAGTGGTTTAAGTTTCCCCCAGAAAACTCTTGCGCCATTGAAACCGAAACATTCCCTCCTCGGCTTCCTTCACTCAGTGCATCATTAGCCGCTCCGACGGCGGCGGCAGCACTGGCCGCCGCCATCTGAATGTCACGAGCAGCGGACGAAGCAGGGACGGGAAGAGAAGAGGCGGAGTCAGGGAAGTTGAGTTCGGCATCCTTCCCCTTAAGAGCAAGCGCTGCCACGTCATAGGCAATAGCCGCCATTTCCGGGGTGGCAAATGTCCCTAACCAAATCCTGTTAGGTTTTCTGGGCTCACGGATTTCAGAAACCCATTTCCCACTGCTCCTACGCCTCACTCCGCGGTACACAGGGTGGCGCCCTGTGTTACTACCGTTAGAGGCTCCGGTGCTTGATGCAGCACACGTGGTGTTGTTGGTGGAACGCATGGTGGTGATTGTGAGGGATATCTGAGGTGAAGGATGATGATGGCAGTTGGCAGTTGAGGGGAGCCATTTATTGGGGTTAGAATTGCGATGGCTGGAGAAGGAGTTCTGAGATGGAAGTGCAAACCAGTTGTTGATGAACTACGGTGTGTGAAGGATTAGGGTGTAAGCCAGCTTGGTGATGTTGGATAACTGGGTTGGAGTTGGAGAGCGTTTTACCAAAATTATAAAATAAAAATCAAAATGAAGAGGCTATTAGCTGCTTGCTGCTCCTCTTAAAACCACGTCAAAATTATCAACAGTGATATTGCACTTTCTCTATGCACATCACTAACCACCATTCTTGCTTTTTTTTTCAACAGGGATTTTGATATCTTCCACAGAACGTGAAATTCCCATCTTATACTATTATTCTATAACATAATATAAGACTGCTGACGTGGATTTTTTCAGTGGCTGTGTTTTATCAGACCAGGTTATGGTTTTCTTTTCTTAGTTACCCTTCGTTTATTTTGTCCCTCCAATTAGGTAGGGTTTCTCCTCCTGCTGCTGCATTGGTATCAGAATTTGGAAGGCTTTACGTAGTTTTTCTTCCTCAGCACATGTTTATGAACAAATTTTACCTTTTTGCTGTGCTATTTGTATGCTGCCAAGTTCATTTGTAGGTGTATTAAGTTGGTTTCAGACGCATAAAAGAACTAGCAGACTAGATCATAGACTCGTGAAATCAGTGTGTTGCTATTGAAAATTTTAGGGATACATATATATAAATAGAGTGATATATAAATGAATGCAAATTATTATCTCTTCTTTGCATTTATCTCTTTCCTATCAGTCCGGGATAAGAAATGAAAATACTCTTCACTTCGTTATAAGCCAGGTTGAAGCCCGTAACATATTATTGCCCCACGTAATATTTAGCTAAGTTTTGGAGAAAATGATAAAATTGTTGGATTTCATAAAAAATAGCTTAATAAAATATCATTTAATTGGCATTGCAAAATATTTTAAATCTATAGTTTCATAAATGAATATTCTTAAGCTTTTGCCTATATATGTTGCTTGGTCAATTGATGAGCTGCTTAAAAACAGAATTTAGTTTCCTATTTAATCACTAGTTTTGACAACTATCACTCTTTCATTATATTCATTCAACGCTGAAAGTTGAAGATTGAAACAGAAGTTAACTTGAGACATAGCAACTACCCATGAATTGATTGAGAAGATATATATATATATATATATATATATTGAAAATCTAAAAATAAATTTAAATTTTACATTGAGTAAAAATGTGTAAAATTAAATATAATGTAAAAAAAAGATTGATAAATTCATTATGTTAAAATTTCAGGTTTAAGGTGTTATTAATTTTTTATGTATAAATTGGACACATATTTCGTGTTATTAATTTTTTATGTATAAATTGGACGCATATTTCTTTATGTTAAAAGTTTATCTTTATAATCAGCTGATAGAGGGTAAAAATAAGGGTGTCACAATATTTATATGCTTTATTTTGAGGTTTATAAAACATAAAACAAAACTAATTTTGAGCAAAAACATTGAATTGGTCTGTCTTAAACACTCATTAGTGGAGCAAAGAGAAGATTGCAAAGCAATTTAACTCTTTAAAAGATATTTGTTTAACTGGATTATTTACATATATTGTAGTCAATTAACTTTGATACTACTCCTAAGTCTCTTTAGGTATTTACATGAAAGACTCAATAACGATAAATCATGAGTTTAAATCACATAAAAAAAATCACCCAGTCCCAAAACTTTAAACCAATATGTTTGAATTCCCCGCAAGGTCTATGATAATGAGTTTGAGAACATTTTTGAAAGCAAATAGAATGTATTTACGGTATGTTTAGGAGAATTCCCCCACATGAGATTGAGAGGAGTGTCCCTTTCTGTACTCCACAATGGAGCATGGCAATGGTTGTAGGTGCATGCACTTTAAGAAAATGAAATGAAAAAAATTATCAATGGATATTATCACTTCCTTGACCGATCATACAGGTGGTCGCAAAAGTAAAACTGATAGCCAATTACTACGTTCAATACATTTTGCCTAAATAGAAAGTTGGAAAATAATTGTTCTTCCCAATTATAGAAATCGGAGATGTAATTTTTTATTTGATTTTTTTTATTACTATTATTATTATTAAAACTTTAATTTTTCACATTTCAAAATTTCAATTGGTAACCCGAATCAGAAATGGTCTCTTTTTTTTCCTAATTTATGGAGTTAGAGGTGAGATGTAAAATAGTCTTTTCTCAAATGGACTCAGATTAATAAATTTACATTCCTATTAAAAAATTCATTTTCATTCTCGTCCTTAAATTCAATATGTATCAAATTTTTGTCTTATTTTCATTCTCACCGAGTAACGGTATATACTCTTAGCCGCTTTATACTGTTTCAATATTAATTAATTAATTTTTTCAAAATAATAAAAAAGTATGGTAAAAGAAATATAATATCAAGTATTCAATACTAAAAGGATGATTGTTTATTCGATAACAAATATTTATAAAAAATTATAATTGTATACGTTTCAAATTAAAAATACCAAATAACATTTAATGAGAATTAAAATATTTATTAAATTTGTAAATATTAATGAAACCTAGTTGATAAAATTTAAATGTATTTTTAAGAAAATATAAAAGAAAATTAAATATTCAAATTAAAATAAATTTAAAGGTTTGTTTACTTCAGATTTTAAAATTTTAATGAATATCTTTTTTATATACTAATAGAAGTTATAATACATCTTGTATTTTTAGAACTTCAATATATGTTGGATGGTGATAAAAAGAAATTCATGACAATTACATTAAATTTGTATATTACAATAAATAAAATTTATTTATACAATTTTAGTAACAAAATTATAGTATAATAATGAGTTAAAAAATAATCATATAAAAAATATCAAAATAATATTTTACACAATAAAAATATTAAAATATTATAAAATGTGTGTGTTATAAAAAATTTGAGAGACTATTGAATGAAATCACACCAAGGAAAACAAATATATAATTAAGAGTATGATAAAATAAAAAATATTTTAGAGATCTAAGAAAAATTTTAAATATCAACATAGTCAAACATAGTCAATGGTTAAGAAATAACGAAAGTTGTTTAGTAAAACAAAATAATTTTTCAAATGAAACAATAATTTATATTACCTAGTAAATGAAAGGTTTATGCTATTGAACACTCAAAGTGGAAGTTTAAACATTCTCATGTTAAAGGAAAATATACAATAAATAAAAATATTTAAAAAGAAAAAAATATTCAAATGTGAAACATAAAGAATATTTAATTGACATACATTATTTGAACATAATTGCAAAAAATGTTATAATAAAATGAAAAATATATTGGATACGCAAATAAATTTTATGACAAACCAAACAATTGGAATAAATAAAAAATGGAGAGTGTGTAGTATTCTATATAATTTTACTTAATTGATTATGAATATTTTAATAATTTAAATGGGGACGGGTATTATAGTAGGTATGGAGCCGAGGACACGACGAATATGTACATCCCCAATTGAAAAAGTCAGAGATTTTTCATACTCATATTCATTCTCAGTTAATATGAGAATTGTCCATCAAAACGGAAACAAATTTAAATAATATTCATGAGGACGAGTTTAATTGAAGTCCAGATTATCTACTGGGTTTCGTGTGTGTTGTTCTTTACTGAGTATTAAAAATATATTGTGTTAACATTTTAAATATCTTTTTAATATATTTTAAAACATTAAAATTAGTGATAATTAATTTATTATAAAAATATAGTAAAGAAACAACACAAATAACTGAGTAGAAAATTCAAATTCTTTTATTTGTCATCTCTTAATAAATTACATATATTGGTCTAAACTTTCGCTATGCCGTTCGTAGAAACCGGAATCCTTCGACTTTTCAAGATATAAGAGTTAGAAAACCACATACTTAAGGAATTTTTTAAGAATTTAATTTTTCGTATTTTTTTTTCCTGTACATTTATTACATATCACTTTTTTTTCTTCCCTTTCTTTCATCCTAACTTATCTTTTGTATGTAAAGGAATTGTTAACAAGGTAATAGGGTGAGTTATTTAACAATAGTTTTAAAAACTGTTTCAACATTTGCTATAATAGGGTGTTCCTATTACATGGGACAGTTGAATTTTCTTTTTTAAACGTGGAAGAATCTAAATATTCAAATTATAAATTTAATTTATATTGTTAAACACTTTGTCTAGATAGAGTAATATGCCGATGTGTGTGCTCCTCCTCTCTCTATATATTAAATATTTAATGTAAAAAATATAAATGAGAAAGATAAAAGAGTATCAAGAACTTTAGATTTATACTTCTATATAAATTATAAAAAAAATACTCTCATAATTTTTCTTGTTTAAATAAAAATACAAACAACATAGTTTACAATAAAACATTTTAATTTTGTAAAATAAAATTATTCTTTAAAAGTTACTTATGTAAATCCATGATGATGGAATTCTTTGTATATATTTAGCTGTATGACATTTTTGACATAATAATAATTTTGATTCCATAAAAAGGACATTGCTTCACCAATGACCAACACAGACAAAAAAATTTGGAAGATATTGCAATTGGATAGGGATATGGATAGGATGTTTCCTACTCTCTTTTTTATTGTGTGTCTGTGTACGGATGTTTCTTATTTCAACATATGAATCTTTGGATACATGACATAAGCAAGTATGGTCTAAGGGCACTGAACTCTTTATTTAAGGCATAAAACTATTATTAATTACTTATATGTTTTATAAACTTAAGAAAAAAAAAAAGATAAAAAAGAACTGAAATATTGAATTAGTGGAATCAGAACATAATAAAATAGTAGATTTTGTTACTCTCTAACAAACTAATATATATTATCAGAAATAGTTAAACGGGCTGGGCCGTTGCTAATTCATGAGGCCCATATATTTTACTTTCAAAGGGCAATTATTAGAAAAACCAAGAGACCTATTATTGTAATAAAATCTTAAACAGTAAAACATAAATTATTATATAAAAGCAGTATTTTAATTCTAAAAAAAATAAATTAATGAAATACTTTTGTTAAATAACTGCATTCTAATTAAACAGGCTTTATAATGAGCTAAGTAAAAAATGTTGGAAGATAATAAAAATTCCCTTAGATTAGTGAAGGGTTTACCGCTACCGCGTGCTTATTATATCATTCTTGAATCCTTTCGTTTAATGAATCATAATTTTGAACTAGAAAATCGCGCAGCCATTACGAACAAAAACTTTTAATTTTCAACTATAAATCTTACGCATTAATTCAGATTTATTACTTTGTAAATGAGAAAACTAATTAGCTAATTACTCAGTCTCAACTCATACACCATCAACAAAAGAAAAACTGCATTTAAAATTTAAATTAGTTATATGAAGAAATTAAAATAAAATTCAATACTGAGAGTTTGTGAATATATATATATATATATATATATATATATATATATATATATATAAAAAAAAAGATATCAAGCGCTATAATTTTCCCCCATGTTGCACCTTATGTAAATAAATTTTATCAATTTCATTCTCAAATTATAAGTTTTGTTAATATGGTTATTTATATAAATTTTTGTTGGGATTAAAAATTAATATTTAATTATTTAATATCTTTTCAACCACAGGTTTTTAAAATTCATCGTTAAATTAGAGTTTATTTTCCTATAATTATATATAAAAAATTTACATTAATTTAAAACTAGCCAATATAGTTTGTAGAATTGATTTTTTGTATAAAATTATCAACCGTGTTACATTGAATAAAATCACGTCAGTTTAAATAAAAAGGAATATTACTTATGTGGAAACAACTTATATATTTTCAACGGAAAAATATTTATTAGTTATATTTATGTTCATAATATTTGCACAATTTCTTTATTATTAAAGGTTATGACTATCTGAAATAATATTAAACTTAAAAATAAAATGATTATGCACAGTTTCTTTATTATTAAAAACAACATTAGTTCAAAATTGTTTTTTTTTTTTTTTTTGT
>Ga0209589_1012351_pt1 | contig 11625 bp, 5 predicted proteins | sample CowpeawhiteBW_FD_187525 | JGI IMG/M metagenome (GOLD analysis project Ga0209589, IMG submission 187525) | Root nodule microbial communities of legume samples collected from California USA - Cow pea white BW (SPAdes) (version 2) | ecosystem: Host-associated > Plants > Roots > Nodule | place: USA...
AAATAGGAAAAAAAAAAAAAAAAAAAAAGAGATGAACAAAGTATATCGGGAACAATATTAATTGAACCAGCAAAATATTAGGTTGGTCTTATTAAAAACTCCTATCTTCGTAGTGGAATAATTCTTGTAATATGATATTTGAATTTTCCCTTTTGTACAAATTTCTTAAATTAAAAATAATTATATTATTAATAAAAGTAAACTAAATTTTTAAATATCTCATCAATTAATTTGAATATTTCAAATTAAAATGTTATTAAAAATTATTTTGTTAAATAATTAAAATATTTTTTATTTTTATATAAGTATCATTTAACATTTGTTCCATCATTCTTCATTTTTATTTCTTTTTTTTCATCGATAAATTAATTTATCTTTTTCTTTCACTTTTTATACTCACTTAAAGAATGCAAATTAAAACTAGGAATGCATAAAAATGAAAATAATAATCAAGTCATCTAATCAACTATAAAATTAAATGATACAATATAAATACAAAAAAAATGAAAACTTAGTATAACTATTTTTTCAATTAATTAAAAATATTAAATTTATAAAGTATTTAAAACTTAATCAATGATGTCAATGTTTAACAACTGTTAGAATTTAAGAAAATAAATTCAAAACCCATCCGAATTTTGGTTAATGAAGATGAAAGCATCTTAAATTTGAATATTTTGTTAGAAATTTCATTTGATGGTACATAATATTTATAGCATTTGTATTAGTTATTTATAATTAATTAGTTCAATCAAAGTAATATAATTTTAGTAGGTTTTTTTAGTTAACAGTGATGAAACTATTATGGGTTTGAATAAGTAAAAATCATATTTGACCTGTTATAGGTTAATGAAAATCTTGATAGGTTTAAAATTTTAAAATTAGAAGGATACTCATGTTTCTCAACATGTCAAATTAGAAATATATGTCCCTCTCCTCTGTCTCTCCATCAGCATATGAATATTAATTTGGCTAAAAAAGACTATTCTTCCACATCTATATAACCTGTATTCAATATCAAGATGGAAACATGTATGTTTTATAACACAAAGATATTGATAAAACGATGCTCTCTTTTATTGATATATTAAGAAAGATTGATTATGAGATTATTTAAAAAAAGTTTGTGCAAAATAAAATTGTGTACAAAATCATAAAGTTTATTCTAGCATATTTTTGTTTTGAAGTAGCAAATTAATTATCACTTTTTAGGTAAAAACATAAAATAACATTTTGATCAAGGTATCTGTAAAATCAAAATTAGCTTTTAGTTTTTATAAACTATCGCGTTAATGTGTTTGATTTGATTTGTAGCTCCTCATCTAATAATATAAAAGTACTAAATAAAATATTTAATATTGATAAAATAAAACAAATAGTTAAAAACATATATAAGATATTCATAGAGTTATCTAAAATAATAACTATAACAATATAAAATATATACAGAACCACAAAAGATATCTAAGAGTTTCTAAGACAACTATACTTCTATACAACTACAAGAAACCTATCCACTATTCTATGGCCTCACTATTATCCTCTAGAGGAACATCCTTACTTATGCTCTTATGTGCTCACATAGTTAAGTGATTGTTGCAACAGAAACAAACAAAACATAAGCCAGACAAAGCATGCAACGGGGTAAGTTAGTATGCAAAAAAATATTCATATATAATTAAATCATGCCAGAAACCCAAAAAACATGGTATAATATATCTATGCTTATAGTCACGCAAGCAATTGACACTAAACTCAATTATTCAGATACATGTACTTAACATTGAACTCACTGGTGGTGTGCACCTATGGTGATTCTCAAACTCTGCAAAGCTTGGCATCAAGGGGTTATCACCCAACTACACACAAGGTAAATCCTCTTTGTGCCTATGAACAAACAAATTCAATGACTAGGACATCTTGTGACTCTCACCACATAACCTATTCTACTCTACTTGAGTGTGAATAGTTATTAAAGTACATGATACCTCCATATTAAATCTATATGTCAATGCATACACTACAATTATCACTACACATAATTTATCCTTGAAATTCCTTCAACACCATCATACATGCTCATGGTACCATATTCACTTTAATTTATCGTAATGAAAACCATAAAATAAGCTTTGCATCAAACATAAAACATAAAAAAACAACCAAACAAGAAAAACAAGGTATGTGGCGCTCAACGCCATTTGCCTTGCAAAGACTAACGCTCAGCGCCCTGGGACCAAACTGCTCTTAGACATGCAGATGACCTAGTGCTCAACACTGCTTGGACGACACTTAATGCCCATCAGCTTGCAAAAAGTGGGGCTTAGCAATGGAGAATGTCGCTCAATGCCATATTCGATGACATCAATTTCATTTTTGTGTTTTTTAGGCGATCTATACTTGTTTCATAGCTCAATTTGGTACTCCTCTTTTAAGTATTGATCTAAAATTGTTTTTAAAACACATTAGCAGGTACCAATTTAATCAATGACTCATATTCCAAATATACAATAATTAATCAAGCTATCCAAAATACTAAAAATCATCCATACCAACAAGATTCATTATACAACTCAATTTCATCACCAAATTAAAATCAACGCCAGATATGCAAAAATATCAATTTATATCAAATGCACACACAAAGACAATAACTAGTTTCCCTTACTAGGTGAAATTGTTCGACTGGACCAAAACATCTCTCAAGCCACAGGATACTCTATCTACACATAGACGATCACATTATACCCTCATGGTCATTTTTCTATAGAGAACCAAAAAGAAGATTGAAAAACACATGCGACCTCAAATGGAGGAATTGATCCATTACACTTGAATATCTCGCCGTGAGGATCACGCAGGCGGTCTACGATCTTCAAACAGATGAACTAGGAGTCAGATGAGTCAAATAGCTCAAAGAGAGGGGAGAGATCTTTTAGAAAAAGTTTTTAGAGGGATGAAGTGTTAAGTAATGAGATCCCTTTATGAGATTTCTATTTATATTTAAACGTTTTATTATTAAAATAATAGGGTCTCATTATTTTAAATCATTGTCACTCCTAAAATATGCATTTATTATTCCACATATTTTTTTTCTTATATTTAAAAGTAAAGTTTATTTTAATTTCATTCTACTTTAAAGTTATAATATTTTTTAAAAAAATTATTTGAGTTTACTTAACATGATTTTACAACTTAAATTGAAATACATATTAATGGGAAGAAGAGAAATGTTTTTTGTTTATATTTAATTTTTTTTATTGAGTCAATTAGACAGACATTTTGAATTGAGAAAATAAAGTGATCTGTAATTGTAGTACAAGTTTAATGGTAGCCCTAATATCACACCTCATGTTTCAACGTACAAGTTTAATTGAGGCCCACCGTGATTATAAGTTTGTATTAATTGGGGGCAACAAAAACCGTAATACTAGGCCCAGTAGCCCAACCTTGCAAACAAATAAAAAATATTAGATCTTAGTCGTACATGTTTAAAGATTCTTTGTTATCTGTTTTTGAGAATTATTTTGTAGAAAAAAGGAAAAGAAAAATAAATTAATAAAAAAGTTTTTATTTTTATTTTTGTAAAAAATTAATAGAGTAAAAACCAGAAAGAGAAAACAAAACATTTTGTTGCTTCCGTTTTCTATTTTAGTTTTTTTATTACTTCTTTTAGTATTTTTGTGTTTTTCATCAATAATATTATCAATAAATCAAATTATAAAAAAAATTAAACATATACTCAATCTACTATAGATACCAATGTTGCTTTACACAAAACTTAACGATAGGTAGATATAAGCTATTTTTTATAAATAAAAATGATCACAAATTATATAAAAATATTTAAGCTTAATTTATAGTTCACTGAGTGAATAAATTGAATTTAATTTTTTTTATGTTTGATATTAGAAGGTTTCAATAACTTGTGTGTATAAAAGGAGACATACCTAAAAAATATAGTTTATCTGTAAAACTTGTCATAACACGTAATTTTTATATTCAAACATTTTCCGTTCTTGTTGTTTTTATTTTAGTTTTTCTTAAATATTTATTAATTGATAAACTTAAAATATACTTAAATAAAAAATTTGAGTTGTTCCCCTTCTATACATAATCCTCAATCTTGATCAAATGGGCCCATCATTGTTTTTCTAATTAGGTCTTTCTTTCTGCACCCCAGGTTTTACTTATGTACCCCAAATTTTACTTCCCTGCAGATTATATATATTTCATGGATTTCAAAATCCAGTTCCGAAAATTCTTGGATTTCGAAATTCAATTTCAAAATTTTACAAATTTCAAAATGCAGTTTTAGATTTTTTTTTCTTTCGAATTTTCAGTTCTGGATTTTTTCGAATTTTAAAATTCGGTTCTAAATTTCCTGAATTTTAATATCCTATTCTAGATTGGTTCTGGATTTTAGGAAACCTTATTTTGAAATTCAGATTTGAATTTTCTCGAATTCCGAAATCGGATTCTGAAATTTTTCGAATTCTGAAATCTGATTCTGAATTTTCAGAAATCCAATTTCAAAACTAATTTAGTGTGTTTTAGAAATTAAAATCCGGTTTGATGGGTGCATGAAGAAATTCGGCGAGAAAAACACCCTTATAAGAGTTAAATGTATTCTTTTTTTATATTTAATCAAACATTAAATACACATTTCTTTAAAAGGATTCTATTTGCATTTTTTTTCTTTCTCTCAGCCCCTTTCAGCATTTTTATTTATTTTACCAAATATATTCTCTCAAGAAATTAATTTTGGTTTTTAATACACTTTTTTAATCCAAATATATTGCACCTTTGATTCCTATAAAATGTTTTGGAAAATAAAAATAATTATAAGTTATCGTAAGTTTTTAATTTTAATTAATGTGAAACTTTGTTTTAGTCTACGGAAAGCATCAATTTTTTATTTCTAAAGAGCAAAAGGTAAATAATGACCATGTTTATCAATTATTCCATTTATATTCATATGAAATATATTTTTTTAGTGTAATACCCTTTAAATTGTCATATTTTATTTTTTTTATCTTTGCATTGAATATCAATAAAAGGAAATTTCCAATAATTGAAAATAATCGTTATATGATAGTTTAAATTATTTAGTTCTTGAAAATCTAGAACATGGTTTATATATTAAAATTATCTCCAAACCCAAAAATTTTCGTTTCAAAAACTCCATCCAAAAAAGAAATATTTATTATTAATTTTAGTTATCTAAAATACTCGTTTGTCTTATATAATGTACAGACTAAAATACGAGCTTTACTTGTATTTTCTTTCCCTTTTTTCGATAATTTTTCTTTTTCTCCTAGCTTATTATTTTATACTTTTTGGTGGTGTATTTTCTATTTTTGCAGTGGTGTATTTATTTTTATACAAGTTGTTATTTGATCACAAATAATTACCTAGAACTATAACTTTGAATAGAAACATAGTATAATACAATTTGTTTGACATTTTTGGTGTTCAACTAAATTTTATTTGTTGTTTACTTTTAATCATGTAACATTCACAAATCACGTAAATACCTTTTAACTGACTTTTTCTTTTCTATCGTTTCCCCACTTTTTCTTCATCCCATAAACACTACCCTAATTCTAAAACTACCATGTAAGTAGTAATTATATATATATATATATATATATATATATATATATATATAAAGTAATTTCGTCACAATTATTAAAAAAAAAATAGACACGCCTTTCTTATTTCATTGGTATTCGTGATAATTTGTCAATTACGATAATAATGAATTTAAAATTATATTTATAAAGCTTTAAACTTTGTCCTAAAAAGATATTTGGGTCTAGCTTTTTCGAAGGTCCAAGATCCGTTCACTTGGGATCCCCAAGATCCCTCACAACCACTCACTTTTCATTTTTGCTTCCTTTTCCACAAGATAGTCTCTCCCTTACTCCCTTTTTTTTGTTTCTAACAGAGAGCTCCGCCAGGGTTTGATCAAGACTCTTCTCAAAGCTAACATAACGTCATCCCTCCATCTTCTTAAGCTACGATTGTGTTGTGGTGAGCCTTTGTTAGAGCTTTCTTACGCTGCAATCCTCTCTTTTCAGGTAAGGGAAGCTAGGGTTTGCATGATTTTACAATATTCTGCTTGTTTTGAATTTGTTTCATGTTTATATGGCTTGTTTGTTGTTGTGGTTGCCTGGAAGGTGTTAAAACGTTGTTTGGTTACGAATGTCTGGTTGTTGCATGCGTGAACAGTGGCGAGAGCTGGTGTTTTCGCCCAAGCGAGCACGTCTCTCCTAGGCGAGAGTAGTAGAAGCTCGCTCTGGTTTTTGCTCGAACTCTCGCTCAGGCGAAGAGCTTCCATTTTGAGCGATGAGTTATCTCACTCAGGTGAGGAGGTCTCGCTTAAACGAGAACTCGCAAAAACCTGTTTGCAATCTCGCTTAAGCAAGAATTTTAAGCTTAATCGAGATCAGTTTAGCTTAAGCGAGATCAGTTTAGCTTAAGCGAGAAATTTTAGCTTAAGCGAGACCTAGTTGTTGGATGTTGTTTGATTGCGGGAAAACCGCTTTGTGTGTTATATGATTCTAGAGCGATACACTCTTTTGTGTCAGATTCTTGTGTGCAAGAGTTGTGTCTGTCGGTTTGTGAGCTACAATTTGATCTTGTGGTATCTACGCCGACATCTGGGTTGGTCAACACATCGTCCGTGTGTGCTAGGTGTCCAATGGAGGTAGATGGGCACATGTTTAAAGTCAATCTGATATGCCTACCTCTACAAGGCTTGGATGTGATCTTGTGAATGGATTAGCTCTCCGCCAATCGCTTTCTCATAGATTGTCGGGAGAAGAAATTGTTGTTCTCCAACTCAGAGGAGCCTGAGTTGTTGTCTTCTCACGATGTTATGAAGGAAATCAAGGACAGTGCGCAATGCTTCATGATCTTTGCTTAGTTGGAGGTTGAGAAAGAGGAATGGATAACAGTGATACCCGTGGTGCGGGAGTTTGAGGATGTGTGAAGTACCAGGGTTGTCTCCGAGGAGAGAAGTTGAGTTCTCCATAGATCTGATACCAGGAGCGGGTCCAGTGTCGATAGCTCTTTACCGCATGGCTCCAGCAGAGTTGGTGGAGTTAAAGAAACATGTAGAAGAGTTGTTTGAGAAACAATTTATACGACCTAGTGCTTCGCTGTGGAGAGCTCTAGTGCTATTGGTCAAGAAGAAGGATGGTGGCACGAGACTGTGTGAACTACCGACAATTGAACAAGCTGACTATCAAGAACAAGTACCCCTTCCGAGGATAGATCATCTGATGGATCAGTTGTATGGGGCATCAGTGTTCTCTAAGATTGATCTACGGTCGGAATATCACTAGATTTTGGTGAAGGTGGAGGATATCCAAAAGACTACCTTTAGATCCAAACATGGGCATTATGAGTATGTCGTTATGCCTTTCGGTGTGACTAATGCTTCAACCTTGTTCATGGATTACATGAACATGATCTTTAGGCCATTTTTAGATAAGTTTGTCGTGATCTTCATAGACGACATACTCATTTATTCCAAGACTCATGAGGAGCACGCCGAACACCTGAGGATAGTGTTTGGGATCCTGAGGGAGAAGCAGTTATATGCCAAGCTGTCTAAATGTGATTTCTGGATGAAGAAAGTACAGTTTTTGGGGCATGTTATATCGGCTTAGGGCATAACAGTGGATCCAGCTAAGGTGGAAACGATGATAGAGTGAGAATGTCCCAAGTCAGTGACGGAGGTCAAAAGCTTCGTGGGTTTGGCTGGCTACTATAGGAGATTCATAGAGGGATTCTCCAAGATAATGACGCCTCTAACCCAGCTTACCAGGAAGGTCAACATTTTGCTTGGACTGACAGGTGTGAAGAAAGCGTTCGAGAGCTTAAGCAAAGGTTGACTAGTGCCCCAGTTTTGGTCATCCCCGATGTTAATAAGTCCTTTGAGGGTTACTGTGATGCTTTTCACCAGGGATTGAGTTGTGTGTTGATGCAAGAAAGGAAGGTAGTAACACACACTTTAATGCAACTAAAAATTCATGAGAAGAACTATCCCACCCATGATATAGAGTTGGAAACAGTGGTGTTTGCTTTCAAAATCTGGAGACACTACTTGTATGGTGCACAGTTTTATGTGTTCAGTGATCACAAAAGCCTCAAGTATCTTTTTTATCAGAAGGAGTTGAACATGAGGTAGAGGATATTGATAGAGTTTTTGAAGGACTATGACTTCGAGCTTCTATACCACCCGGAGAAAGCAAATGTAGTAGTTGACGCTTTGAGTAGGAAGACAGGGCATGTGGCTCACCTCATGATTAAGGAGTTGGAGTTGATTGAAAAGTTCAGGGATATGAAGTTGCAAGTGGAGTTGGAGCCATAATTTATTAGATGTAGTACCCTGACTACATCTAGCTACTTTCGGAGCCTGATCAAAGAAAAACATTTGATGGATGTTAGTTTGCAAAAGGTAAAAAGGTTGCTTGGATCAGACGAAGCAAAGGAGTTTACCTTACGTAGTGATAGTGTGCTGAGGTTCAGAGGCATAATTTGTGTGCTAAGATTCAAAGGCAGAATATATGTGCCGAATGATGATGAAGTAAGAAGGTTGATTCTTGAGGAAGGGCACAAAAGTCGTCTTAGTTTGCATCCTAGCATGACTAAGATGTACCAAGACCTCAAGGAAACCTTCTTGTGGCAAGGTATGAAGAAGGATGTTGCACAGTTTGTATCTACCTATTTGACTTGTCAAAAGGCAAAGGTGGAGCATCAAAGACCCAGTGGGACGCTCTAATCGTTGGATATACTGGTGTGGAAATAGGATAACATAACTATGGATTTTGTTACCCATTTGTCACGAACCTTGAGAGGTCATGATGCTATATGGTTTGTGATAGATCGGTTAATCAAGACTGCTCACTTTTTGGCAGTGAATTTGAGGATGTCTATGGCCAAGTTGGCTTAGCTATACATCAAGGAGATTGTGAGGCTGCATGGAGTGCCCAGTAGCATAGTGTATGATCGAGACCCGCACTTCACCTCTAGGTTGTAGTAGACACTACAGGATGCTTTGGGGAGCAAGTTGAGGATGAGTTCTGCCTATCATCCTCAAACAGATGGGCAGTCAGAGCGAGTGACAGTCCTTGAAGGATTTGTTGAGAACATGCATCTTGGATCATCTCGGTAGCTGGGATGAGGTGTTACCGCTAGTGGAGTTCACCTATAACAACAACTACCAGACGAGTATTGAGATGACACCTTATGAAGCCTTGTATGGAAGGAGATGTCAGACTCCCTTGTGTTGGTATAAGGATGGCGAGTCAATTTTAGTTGGGCCAGAATTGTTGAAATAGACCACGTAGAAGGTGAAATTGGTGAGAAATAGGATGCAGGCATCTCAAAGTAGGAATAAGGCATATGCAGATCGAAGAAGGAGGCCCTTGGAGTTCGCAACTAGGGATCATGTGTTCTTGAGGGTGACCTAAACCACTGGTGTGGGAATAGGCTATCCGCTCAAGGAAGCTTGCTCCTAAGTTCTTGGGTTCATATCAGATCTTGAGAAGGATAGGGGTTGTGGCTTACGAGATTGTTTTACCTCCGTAGTTGTCTAATCTTCATCCAATTTTTCGCGTATCCCAGTTGCAAAAGTATGTGTTTGACCCCTCTCACGTGTTGGAGGTTGAGAATGTGCAAGTTAGGGAGGATCTAACAGTGGAGGTACAACTAGTTGGTTTAGAGGATCACCGAATCGAGGAACATAAGGGAAAACCCATCAGTCTTGTCAAATTCATCTGGGACCGGAGGACATGTGACTCTACATGGAAACTAGAGGAGGATGTAAGGAAGTTATATCTACATATGTTTTCTGGTAAATCCCAATTTTCGTGGTCAAAAATTTTTATTGTTGGAGAGATGTTGTGAGACCCCTTTTTATTTAAACTCGGTCCTAAAAAAGGTTTGGACCTAGCCTTTTTGAGGGTCCAAGATCAACCCACTTGGGACCACCAAGACCCCCTTACAGCCACACACTTTTCATTCTGCTTCCTTTTCCACAAGACAACCCTTCCCTTACTCTTTTTTTTCTTTAACAGAGAGCTCCGCTAGGGTTTGATCAAGACTCTTCTCAAAGCTAACATAATGTCATCCCTCCATCTTATTAAGCTAATGTTATGTTGTGGTGAGCCTTTGTTAGAGCTCTCTTACGTTACAATCCTCTTTTTCCAAGTAAGAGAAGTTAGGGTTTGCATGTTTTTACAATATTCTGCTTGTTTTGATTTTGTTTCATGTTTATATGGCTTGTTTGTTGTTGTGGTTGCCTGAAAGGTGTTAAAACGTTGTTTAGTTACGAATGTCTGGTTGTTGCATGCGTGAACAATGGCGAGAGCTGGTATTTTCGCCCAAGCGAGCATGTCTCGCCTAGGTGAGAATAGCATAAGCTCGCCCTGGTTTTTTCTCAAACTCTCACTCAGGCGACGAGCTTCTGTTTTGAGTGATGAGTTATCTCGCTCAGGCGAGGAAGTCTCGCTTAAGCGAGAACTCGCAAAAACCTGTTTGCAATCTCGCTTAAGCAAGAATTTTTAGCTTAAGCAAGATCAGTTTAGCTTAAGCGAGATCAGTTTAGCTTAAGCGAGATCAGTTTAGCTTAAGCGAGACCAGTTTAGCTTAAGCAGGACCAGTTTAGCTTAAGCGAGAACTTTTAGCTTAAACGAGAACTTTTAGCTTAAATCATACAAGGATTTTTCAGCAAACACACATGGTTCTCTTTTCCAACCTCAAGGAATCCATCTGGCTGTGACATATAAATTTGCTCCTCTAAATTCCCATGCAAGAATGCAGTTTTCACATCAAGTTGCTCTAACTCCATATCCAAGGCTCATCATAATAGAGATTTTCAGCCACTGCCAAGGCATACAAAACATAGTTATGTTAGGTTTTACAGAGGGGGTTTCACTGGGGAGAACAACACCAATGAGATATGAGCCTAACCACATAAGATACTGACACCACTCTCAACCCAAAACCTTAAGGCAATAGGTTTATGGGTCTTTATTCTTATATAGTGCTCTATTTTTCTCAATTTTGGTCAATGTGGGACTTAGACTCACACTTGGATTCTTAACAATCTCCCCCTTAAGGGTGAGTCCCTTCAACCACATTGGTACACTCCCCCTCCAGCGGAAGTTGCCCAACCACGAGTACTCCTTTTCTGCCCTTTTATGTACCGCCGTTATTCTTAACGGGACACGCTTTACCTGAAACCCTTACCTGGGACCTTTGTTAGGAAGACTTTCGATACTAGAACCATACTGTACTCGTCTGAGCCGGTTTTAACCATCGGCTCTGATACCACTTGTTAGGTTTTTAAGGAGGGGGTATCATTGGGGAGATACAACACCAATGAGATCTGAGCCTAACCACATAAGACACTGACACCACTCTCAACCCAAAACCTTAAGGCAATAGGTTTATGGGTCTTTATTCTTATATAGTGCTCTATTTTTCTCAATTCTGGTCAATGTGGGACTTAGACTCACACTTGGATTCTTAACAATCTTCCCCTCAAGGGTGAGTCCCTTCAACCACATTGGTACACTCCCCCTCCAGCGGAAGCTGCCCAACCACGAG
>Ga0209589_1012359_pt1 | contig 11618 bp, 7 predicted proteins | sample CowpeawhiteBW_FD_187525 | JGI IMG/M metagenome (GOLD analysis project Ga0209589, IMG submission 187525) | Root nodule microbial communities of legume samples collected from California USA - Cow pea white BW (SPAdes) (version 2) | ecosystem: Host-associated > Plants > Roots > Nodule | place: USA...
TTAATTTACAACAACTTATCATATTCAACCAATGATTTTTGAATATTATAAACACTAATGTTTTAGAAAACAATAAAGAACAGAAAACTAAAATTTGAACACCAGTTTTATATAAGCTATTGTTTTGTTGTAATTTTCCCTCGTGCGTGCAAATAAACAAGAGAATAAAATAAAAACAAATCGTAATAAATTCGATTAAATAAAATAATAATTCATAATAAAGCTAAAACCAATAATAGATCGTATTTTTTTTATAAAATTAATAATTTATACCAATATTAATATTCATATAGAATAATTTATTTATTGTTTAAATTATATTAAATGTGTCTAACATATTATTGGTTGGGAATTACCCCATCTTTCTTCCTAAAAAAATCTTAGAAAGATCTCACTGGTATGATCATAACATGATTTCGTGGTCCAAAATGATCTCTTCTTTCTTTACCACATGAAAACTCAAAACTCATCAATGCTTTTGTGTTCTATAATGTTTCTAGAAGTTGTCTAAGCTAAATTTTTAAAATGTTAATATTTATAAGTTATATTTAATTCATCTTATTTTCTTTAAGTGTGTATTGCAAAAGTTAGAATAAATTATATTCGTGTTCCATCTTTCCTTTCTCCTTTGTATTTATTTTTATAAAAACCTAGATACTTCTAGAGATGATGGTTGTCAACGTTAAAAAAAAGGTAGAAAGTTTATTTACAAAACAAAAAAACTGTTAAAGTATTCATGCAGTTTAGTAAAAAATTTATTCAATTTGCAAATTTGTTTATTTATTTGTGTGAAAAAAAAAATTGTAGAAAAAATGGAAGTCATCCATATAGGGTCTTTGATAAAAGAAGGGATAAACACATTGTCTAGTTATATAGAAGAACATCATTTATGTAGTTCTCATGTGGAAGCTTAATTAGGTATTCTTTTATGGCTATACGTACTTTATATCTTGCCTCATTCCATTTCAAGTTAATTTTTTTCTATTTCTTCTCTTAAATTAATTGCAATGACAGACTTTAATATTTGATTAATTTACATTGATGACTATATATTCGATGTCAGTTAACTAATTGATATCAAAAATTATGTTACGATTATTGCATTAGTATACATGGGGACTATTTTTTGACATGCATGAGATACGTGTTAGGTATACAAAAGAGGAAGTTGGAGGAAGTTTTACCGGGGGAAAACAAATATCAATAAAACCCGAATCCAATTATATAAAATTATATAAGATATTGACACCACTTTCGACCAAAAATTTTAAGACAATGAGTTTATGGGTCTTTATCTTTATATAATATTTTGCTTTTTCATTTTTATTCAATATGAGACTTAGACTCACATTTTCTAACAATACGATGCTTCCATTATATTTCTTTGGGTTAAATATGTTTTTGGTCCCTTAACTTTCAGTGAATTTTGAAATTAGTCAATTTCAAAACTTTGAACCAATTTAGTCATTCATCTTTCGAAATACGTGAATATAGTTCTTGTAATCAAATTTTGTTTAGTTTATTTAACATTTCAAGCGTGTTTCATAATAGTATTTGACTTAACATTAAAGAAAAAATTGTGTCAAACAGTATAAACAACTCAAAATTTACCCAAAACAATTTGATTAAAAGAACTAAACCCGCGTATTTTGAAAAATAAAGGATTAAATTGGTTCAAAATTTTAAAATGAATTAATTTCAAAATTTACTGAAAATTGAAAATTAATGAATAAAAAGATATTTAACCCCATTTGTTTGTAGTGATGAAACTTTTCTTTATCTGTGTAAAACAAGCATAAAAGATACATACAAAAAAGAATTCTCTTGAAAGTTTTACTTGCATTAATTTATCATTGGTAGCGTACATTTTTAGACTAAAATGAAACCTCGTGGTGTCTGGGGAAGAAGACACGTTTGTAAGAAAGGTGAATTGAATTCACGTTTTGTTAGGGTTCTTGTGCTGAAATGGGAAAAAGAAAAAAAAAGGATAAATTTTGAGGGTAGATCCAAATATGTGATGGAAATCAGACAGTGGAAGGAATAATGACAGCAGCCAAAGTCGGAGATTTGGATGTTGCAGCGTGGAATAAACAATTTGTCGGTGCGTCTTAATAACCAAAAAACTCACCTTTTTTTTTAAAAAAACTATTATTTATTATTCAAGTTCAAATAATTTCTTCACTCTACAGATACAACAACCATAATTCTAATTCCTACATTATATTATGTCATTTATGTTATTATGATTATGTAATATACACTTGAGTATTTGTTTCGATATAAATTTAATAAAAATATGGGAAAACAATATTCGTATTTGGTATTTAATGTATATTATAATGAAGGTTAAATAATGATTTGTGATAATGAAAAGATTGAGGATAATAGTGATAGTTATATTAAGTATGATAGTAATGAAATTAATGACGCTCTAATTGATATGCCATTAATGAAGTTGTGATAATTATATTAAATTTAATACGTTAATAATAACAATAATATTATTGAATAGCGATAATGATAATAATGACAAAAATTTGAATAACGATATGCTTAAATTGCGGTAGGTTTTAATTATCATAGTAACAAATAATAACAACAATATTAAATAGAGATAATAAAATATAAATAATAAAAATTTTCGAATAGAATAAGAAAAATAATCTAATTTTGTCAATATATAAAAATCATTTAAAATTTACTTGATTTTCCCCTAAACACAGGGTGCGTAATGGTGTTCATGAGTTTTATTTTGAGGAAGATGGAGAATTAACCTTTTGAAATGCTATTATTATTATGTTACTTTTTATTAATTCGAGAGTAATTATGATGTTTGTTGTGCTGTTATCCGTAATCTTTAGTTGATTGGTATAATAATAAAGAATGATGATGAGTTTCTTGTTTCTTCTCACACATTTTACATTAATTCTTATCTTTCGTTTCGGACTACGCGGGAATGCATTTAGTTCAAGTACTTCCTTTTACGAAATATTAAATTGCTAATTAAAAGTTAGTATCATTTTAAATTAAATTCATGTCTATTTATTTGTAGAAAAGTCATTAACTTTCAAACATTGGATTACGATTTAATAAGACTATTTTAGTATTAAAAATTCTTGTAAATTTTAAAAGAATGTGTAAAACTGTTATGATTCATAATTTGTTAAAATTATGATTAAAATTTGTAGTGAGGATTTTGATGATTTATATTTTAAAAAATTTAAAGATTCTAGAAAAACTTTATGAATTTATACATTCAAAATAATTTCACGAATTAAAAAAAATTACAAAAGTACAAAAGTAAAGTAAAATAATAATAACAACATCAAGATCAATAAATAATAAGATCTGGATAAAGAAAAATAAACTATTTTTTAAGATTTTAATAATTAGTAACTATAACATTTTTTATTATTTAAATGTAACATTTGACTAAAAAATACATTAGTACTAATTAATATTAGACAAAAAAAATTATTTACATAATATTTACATTATTTTTTAAAGATTTTTTATAATAAAACCCTCTTCGTAGTGAGAATCATACCATATAGGCTCATTAGGACTTTTGTTTCAATATTTGATAACTTTTTTAATGTGATATTTAATTTTGTATTCATTTTATTTAGAAGTAATAAATATCATTTTTTTATATTAAATTGGTGTTGACATTGGGTGGAAGGTAACTAAATGTTTGTGAGTCTAGTTTTCTCCAATCTCAGTTTGTTTTTACTCACCACACTTACAAAATAAGTAATGTCAAAATAGTTTACTTCATGCAACTAGTCCAACTTATTTCAAATTTTTATCCAAAACTTAATATAAGACTTTTTTGTATTTGAGATCTATTTGAAGTCAAATTTATAAAAATGAGTCTATTTATTTATTTTTTTGTCAAATGGGATCAAATCGTTAGGGTGGAGGGACATTACAAATAAAGTCGTCCTTCACTTAACCGGTTTCTGTTTTTTTATATAGGAAAGTGAAACTGACTGCAATGGTGACGACTTCAATATACCATTTAATGGAAAACGATTGTAGTGGTGACGACTTCATACTGAAAACTGTATGCTTTAATACCAACTTTGCTTTATCCAAAAATGCTGATACAGGAGGCAAGTGGTGCTGCAATCCGCGCTGCACAATTCATATTCATAGGCATGGGTTCACACACACAGAAATCATCCTGTGTAGGGACGACTTTGTTTTTTTGAAAAAAAAATAGAAACCAGCTGGATGGAGGACAATTTCACCTGTAATGTCATCTTCTATCTTAATAATTTGACCCAATTTTGAAAAAAGAAATTCAACAAACGATATTTTACAAATTTATGGTCAAATACACAGTGAAATAAAAAAAGTCTCAATATATCAATTTTCGATATTTGAAAAACTTAAAAGGTGAACATGACTTTAAATTGCTCAATTATAACCTGCACCCTAATTGAATTCATAAATCAGTGTACATCTCAAAGACTTTCAAACTTAAATTCAAATCGAATTCAAACTCAAACCAACCAATTTTATTAACAACTTTCACAACCTTTAAACCTGAAACAATTCACAACATAACTCAATACATTCCAAAAACCTTTACAATATCAAAATTGTAATTAAGAATCAAACTATCAAAACTTCATACCTTTACATTTCGTAAAGGTATAAATTCCACAATTTTCGTCAAATAATATCCTGCACAAAACATATACTACTATGACTAAGTCACATTTAGACAATTCAGATCTTTTACCGTAAGGTACTGTCATAAACAAATTTAGATGTAAGGTCAAACTTTCAACTTCTCTTATTAGACTTTGATATCAAAATCAACTTAAGAAAAAGAGAGAAAAAAAAGAAATTTACCTTAAAATATATTTTGATTATACACATATTTATTTATTTATTAAAGTAGGTAAAAAATTGTTAGTTTAATAGAGGTAAAAAATAAGTATTTTAATTATTTATATAAGTATAAAATACTTTAACTGGGATACAAATTTCAGACGATTTTTCATTGAGATAGGGAATGCATTGTGTATTTGTGGGGATAAATTTATTAATAAAGATATAAATTGATTGTTATATATATATATATATATATATATATATATATATATATATATATATATATATATATATATACTTGTGTCTATTTATATTATAAATTTTAATTTATTTTAATTATTCTTTCGTGTGATTGGCTGTATCAGGACCGAATTGTTCAGGCTTAATAGACGAATAGATAATACTGTAGATTCAGTGGCAATATTCTTCGGTGTTCTTTAATTTGAATAATAGATCTTACTGTCTAATTATAATGTTGATGATCCTTTTATGAATTCATTAAAAATTCATCATTTTTCGTGATGAAAATCATTAACTATAAAACCCGAATGTGTGTGTACTACCTGTAATCGAGTGGAAAAGAAGTTACATGCAATATTGCAGACGAAAGAAGAGTGTTTGGATCTAAATACCGAGAAACCCGTTCAGAATTTAATTATGAGTCTAAGTTTTACACTGAGTAAAAATAAAAAAATTGAGCACATATAAGGATCAAGGTTTATAAACCTATCACCTTAAGATTTTGGGTTGAGAATAGTGTCAATATCTTACCTGATTAGACTCAGTTTTATTGGTATTGTATCTCTTCGGTTAGACTTTCTCCTGTATAAACCTAATAGAAACATACAGAGAATCATTGTGATACGATTAAGAAGGCCTTGCAGGTGATATTGTATAAAGAAAGCAAAGGAAAAAAAAGGGGAGATTAACAATGATTTGCGAAACGCAATCTGTTAATAGCAGTGAAATCGCTTTTGATATAAGAAATTGACCAACTTTAGCCATTAAAGAAGGATTTTTGGTGAGCTTAAAAACTTGTGCACATTGACGTGTTAACTATTTAGAAAGATATCAAATAGACCACCCTTCTCTATGCACATTGCAACATTTATGAAGCCTACTTAGCAACCCTTCTTCGCATCCTCCCAGACTCCAATTACTCTACGATTTTTCTAATTCTCCAACCTCTACTCTCACCCAAAACCAGCTATGCATCACACACATATATACCATTCAGATAGTTATATAATACCTATTTTCTTTTCAACTATAAAAAAAACAATTCAAATAAAACGTTTTTGCTCTTTCAACTTCTTATCGTGTGCTATACCTATTTCATCTCATAAGAAACATTGAATATACATGATTATTAGTATATGAAAGAAACCAAGGTCAAATCACACTGAATGGAGGTAAAGTAATACAAAATATTTAAAGCAAGTGAGAAAAACAAGCGAGAAAAACAAGTTAGAAGGTAGAGATGGAAGAATCGTGCATTAAGTAAAGGGAAAAAAACTGTGCTGGTAATAAATGAAGGGAAATCAGAGGAGGTGGCATGAAATGACAGTGGAATTTTAACAAGAGTCAACAGAGGGTGGTTTTATTTTCCTAATTTGGTACACAGAGGCACATCAAGTGCTGCAAAATTCACCCTTTGTACAAGAAAGAAGTAAAAGTTGTGGGGATAGTTTCACGTTCTCATTTTGTGGGGCTCCCTCCCAAAATGATCCCACCCTAATTTAGCTACATCATAGGCATATCTCAGCCTTTTAAAACACAATTCAAACTCCCATTTGGGGCTCTAGTGTTGTGAGTCTTCACCCTTTTTTTTACCAATTCCCTCCACTCCTAAAATCTCTCTAGGAGGGAAGAGGGGGGCAAGGCAATGGAGATGGACACACAACCACATAAGAAACACCATTTTGGAACTTCCTACATGCGCTTCCTAGTACAGCATTGTTGTCTTGTCATCACCCTCTTAATCTCCACCTTCTTCACCACCACCACAGCTTTTGATTACGCTGATGCCCTTTCAAAGAGTCTTCTCTACTTCGAAGCACAACGCTCTGGGAGGATACCTTACAATCAGCGTGTCACTTGGAGAGACCATTCTGGCCTCACAGATGGCTTGGAAGAAGGGGTAGGACCAAATCCTAAACTATACCCACATGCCACAACTCATCAAGCTTTGTCTTTTACTTTCCTGCTATGCCAAATCCCCTCTCAAAATCATAACCTTTTTTTCTTTGGGTTTCTGTAGGTGGACTTGGTAGGAGGGTATTACGATGCTGGGGATCATGTCAAATTTGGTTTACCAATGGCATTCACCATCACAATGCTCTCATGGAGTGCCATAGAGTACAGGCAACAGATTGAAGAGGCAGGTGAATTACAACACACATTGGAAGCCATCAAATGGGGCACTGATTATTTCATCAAAGCTCACACAAGCCCAAATGTCCTATGGGCTGAGGTATACTAATTCAACAGAAAATGTCCTAAGGATTCTTTCTGATATACTGTTATCAAAGAAAGAACAACTGTTATCATCTCTTCCAATTCATCTGTGTTTTCCATTAAATGGGAGTCTGAAATGAATGATCTTTTTCAGGTGGGTGACGGTGACACTGACCATTATTGTTGGCAACGGCCAGAGGACATGACGACTTCACGGCGGGCGTTTAAGATCGATGAGAACAATCCCGGTTCAGATCTGGCCGGAGAGACGGCAGCAGCCATGGCAGCTGCATCCATTGTGTTCAGAAAAACAAACGCACATTACTCTCACTTGCTTCTGCACCATGCCCTGCAGGTGAGTCAGGGAGTGATTAAATTAGCCAGTGATAATTAAAGTTTGATTGATAGGTTTTTGACTAGGTGCCATGATTAACAATAATTGTGGGAGCGCTTTTGTGTGACAATCTCAGTTTCAAAACTAATAATTGGGTACGAGAAATTAATTAAGATCATTAACCAGTGTTGTTGCTGATGAGTTTTAGTTAGAATAGAATAGAACAGTTTTTATGGTTGGATTAGATTAAGAATGAGAATTGAATGTTTAAATGAATGAACAGTAGTATTTATTGTGTGTGTGTTTTGTAGTTGTTCGAGTTTGGGGACAAGTATAGGGGAAATTATGATGCTAGTGTCGGAGTGGTAAAGAGCTACTATGCGTCGGTGAGTGGATACATGGATGAGTTGTTGTGGGCTGCCACGTGGCTTTACAAAGCCACCGACAACAAAATGTATTTTGAGTACGTTCTTTCCAACGCTCACTCCTTTGGTGGCACTGGTTGGTCCATTTCAGAATTCAGCTGGGATGTTAAGTATGCTGGTCTTCAACTCATGCTCTCAAAGGTAAAAACTTTTCCTCATTCTTCACTCCATTTTCTCCCATGTGACTTCTACTTTTATGTGAATCCAACTTTGTCTAGATTTTGCTTTTCTAACCTCAAAAATCAAAATCATGGAGTATGCACCAATCAAGGTATATTAATTAGTATATTAAAGACATAGAAACTATAAAGTGTGTCCAAGCACAAAGCCATGTGCAGCCACTGCTTTAGCTTTGCAACAGGGTGCAATTAAAGTTGTGTGGTTTATGGTTGAGCCCAATGTTGGAAACCTTAAGTACAGATACCCTTCAACACCTCACTTCATTGCACACTCCCTTTTTTTTTTAACCCTTTTAATAAATATGCTAGTAAATGAGTAATGAGGTAGGACATGGACATCCTTTGGTTTTTTGGTAGAAATCAAACATGTGAAAAATAAGTTAAATGGATATAAGTAAAAAATTATGGTCAAAATAGGAGTGTTTTAGTTTTGAAAAGTTAAAATACTATAAAATAAAACAAAAATAATTCCAGGAATTAACTGTACCCCATTTGCACAAAATACGTACGTGTACGTCTTTCTCTCTACCGCCATGCGAGTTCTTATAAAAACAAAAAATCATTATTTTTGTCTTTTGAGGACACATAAATGAATGATATCCAAACAGAAAACTGTGTTTAGATAACACCCATTATTAATCTGCATTGGATCAGTTAAAAAAAAAAACAACAGATTTAATGTAAGGAAAACCGAATTCAATTAAACCGTTGAACTTTATAATTAGACCTGACCCCACCCATGTGTACATTTTTTTGGTGAGAATAAGGATTGCACTGCACAGAGTATGATTTGAACATCGGAAAAAAAATGATCATGGAATCTCTCTGAAGGAATGATTAACTTAGATTAAATGTCAACAAGCAAGAAGTGGGTTAAGAAACAGTAATTTAGCACAGTTTCATGTTTTTTTGCAGCTCATGAGAGAAGAAAAAGAGAAGAAGCATATGGCTATACTTGAAGAATACAGATCAAAAGCAGAGTACTACATATGCTCATGTCTGAACAAAAACAACGACAGCAAGGATAACGTGGAACGAACCCCTGGTGGATTGCTCTATATCCGAGAGTGGAACAACATGCAATATGTTTCGACAGCAGCGTTTCTGCTTTCAACATACTCTGATTTCCTCGAGAACACAAATGAAAAGCTGAACTGCGAAACAGGCACAGTGGATCATGAAGAAATTCACAGTTTTGCTAAATCACAGGTTGATTACATTCTGGGGTCTAATCCCGTGAACATGAGCTATTTAGTAGGGTATGGCCCTAAGTACCCTAAAAGGGTGCACCACAGAGGGGCATCCATTGTGTCATACAAAAGGAATAAAGGGTTCATAGGGTGTACCCAAGGGTATGATAACTGGTATGGTAGCCAAGAACCTAACCCTAATGTTCTTGTTGGGGCTTTGGTTGGAGGGCCTGATGGAAAAGACAATTTTGAGGATCGAAGGAACAATTTTATGCAGACTGAAGCATGCACATATAATACTGCTCCCTTAGTTGGTGTTTTTGCAAAGTTCTTGCATATAGAAAACCACAAAACAGTTCATGACTGTAACTCACTTTTGGTTGCTTCCTTCAAATAATATATACTAAATTATTTATACAGTATATGTTATCATAAATAAGTCAAAACCCAACAACTTTTCAATTCTTTCTTTTTTTTCCCTCATTGGTGAGTGATTTATATAGTTTGGTGGAGATTTTCTGGCCTCAAATGTACTTACAGTATAGATATAAAAAACTCTATCTTTCATTTCTTATCATCTCAGACACACAAATATTACCATTTTTCTATTCATACCAGTTTCTTGTTCATGGTTGCACTTCAAATAAATATGGTTATGAAAATGGACTTCAATCCAAAAGCAATGGGCTTGTACAACACAATTTCATTTTGGTTTAGCAGAAAGAAGGGCAATGAAAGCTATTGTCTTCTGCTTTTGCTACATATAGCTTCAGCAGTATTTTCTATCAGTGGTGTTTCAAGCTTATAAAGAAAAATGGAATCTTGCTTTTAATCGAATTATATCTTTTGAAATTCAGAAATAGGATAACCTATTTATGAATATTTACAACCAAACTGAAACATTCTGATATGAGACCATTAATTTATGTTCAAACGGAAAACTAAAAACATTCGGTCTTACATTTTTATCTTAAAATATTAAATTAAAATTAATAATAAAAGTATATAAATAGCGCTATTTATTTCTAATTTTGGAGTAGCGAAAAAACTTATTAAAGAACACACTAATTGATGATACTGTTTTTTATTATCATAATTCCAGTTTAAATTTTCAAAAGTGTTTAAAGGTTGCTAACTATTATTTTTTACGTCGGCTGCTTAATTATTCTGTCTATAAGAGAGTCGGTTGGGAACAAACCATAGGAAGAAGAAAATAATCAGAGTTGTAAAAAGGAGTTTTCTGGTGACCTGATTCTACTTCTCACGGTTAGTTATGTAATGAGTTAATTTATTTAATTTTAATTATTAATATTATGATATATTTTTATTTTAATATATTAATTAAAAAATATATTTAAAACGTTATAAAATTTAGTTAAAATAAATAAATATATAAATTTTTAAAAATAAAAAATTAAATTAATTTAAAATTTTAAAAAGTGAAAATTTTTAATTTTTATTTAAATTAAGAGATAAAAAAATATTTGACCCATAATTATTGTTATTGAATATAATTCAAATTGTGATAATTATAATTATAGATGTATTTTCTATTTCTTTAACTTTTTTTGTTATAATAATAATAAATAGTTACTAACCAATATAATTATTTTGTTCCTATCCTTTAATAACTTTCTTTTATTCATTTCTTTTCCTTTTTAATTTCTTTCTCAAAGTGATAAGTACTCAAAATTTGAAAGTAATTATGTGTGCATCTTTCCTTTAATATTTTAATTCTAAAATTGAACAGATGCTAATTGTCATGATTTCTTTACTGTTATGTATGAAAACATTAATTTATAATTTTTAACAAAATGATTATATTTTAATCTTTCAATTAATATCGTAAAAGAGTTTGTCAGTAACACACTCACAATTTTAGTTCAAAAGGATTGTTGCACAAAAATTTATAATTTCTTTCTTTCAAATATAATAAAATATTTTATTAACAATCAATTTTAATTATTAAAATACAAATTTAAATACAAATTTATAAAATAAAAAATTCTTAATTATTAAAATAATTATAAATAAAAAATTATAATTATATCTATATTTACTTTTAAAATTTAGTTACCAAAATTTTAATTCCAAAACAAAATTGTTCACCAAACATTGACTATTAATTTTTTTTTTTAAAAAGAATTGGTTTTAAATATATATATATATATATATATATATATATATA
>Ga0209589_1012360_pt1 | contig 11618 bp, 5 predicted proteins | sample CowpeawhiteBW_FD_187525 | JGI IMG/M metagenome (GOLD analysis project Ga0209589, IMG submission 187525) | Root nodule microbial communities of legume samples collected from California USA - Cow pea white BW (SPAdes) (version 2) | ecosystem: Host-associated > Plants > Roots > Nodule | place: USA...
GTGATCACAATTTTCGTAAACTTGGTTAATTTTATTTTCACTTTTTTCAAATATTCAAAAAATCACAATTCTTGTAAATTGTGATTAATTTTATCTTTTTTTTTCTAGCTATAAGTTTAAATTGTTAACACAGGTGAACAATAATGTTTCTTGGTGTTTTTTTTTTGTTTTTTTTTAATTTTAAAAAAAAGTTGTCCACCTGTGAAATTAGTATTGTGTATGTGGTAGTGTCAGTGTCACATGTTAAGCTAGTATTACTGTTGTTACATGTCAAGTCAATATCATTGCCACATGTTAGTATCTTGTGACTTATATTCAATTCAGTCTCAATTTTTATTAATTTTGTTTAATTTAGTCACAATTTTCATTATTTTTATTTAATTCAATCCCAATTTTATCCCTCTTCAAATTGATCAAATTTAATCTTTATATAAATGTTATACTGAAGTTTTTACTTTTATTAAAATTTAAATTTACATTAGATATTTCTTGCATTATTTTTAAACCAACTACAACTATATTATTGGAAAGAAATTATTAGATTTATGTTTGATGTTATTACATGTGAAATATAGGTTTATAGTTGGTTTTAAAATAATGACACATGGTCATTACTATTCATTCTACATTAACAATTTAAATGATGTATATGAAAATAACCAAATTGACCACAATTTACAAAAATTAGGACATTTTTTAACATTTCAAAAAAGTGAGGACCAAAGTGAACAAAGTTTAAAAAATTGGAATCAATGATATATTTAAACCTAAATTAAATAAAACTTGAGTGCTCTCAAGAGAAATTTTAATATGCACAAAAAATTACATAACTAAAGTTCTTCTAATTAATTATTCAACAATGATCAAATTTAGAAATAAAAAATAATTAATTATTATATTGATTACATTATACATTATTTTATAAATTAAAATTAATGATATTTTAATTAGTCTTTATTATTAATACAAAATTATAATTAATTTGTAAATTAAAGTTTAAATTGACTATTAACATTAACCAGTATTTGCACACCCGTGTAATATAGGGCGTCTTTTTTAATTATATTTAATATTTAAAAATAAAAATAAATTTTATAAAATGGATTAATTTTATATATTATATTTTAAATTAGATTAATAATAATAATTAAAGTAATAAATAATAATAAATTAATAAAATATTGAGTATATATTAATTTTAATTATTATTAAATATTTTTTATAATGATTAGATATAATATAATGTGTTAATTTAAAATAGATTAAATAAATAAATAGAGGTTAAATAAGTTTTTAGTCACTAAATTTTGATATGAAATTAAAATTCATTCTTGTTCGAAACTTTGATATATTTTGGTTTTCAAACTTTAAAAATAAATGAATATAGTTTTTTAAATCAAATCATGTAAAATTGTTTTGACACATCTCACGTTAGTATTTGTGTTGTTTTTTACTTTAATGTCATTTGAGAAATGCGTTTAACATGTAAAAAAAAAAAAAAATTAAGTTAAAAGAATTTTCATTCATTTCTAAAGTTTGAGTATCAAAATTTAGGATACGGACGAATTTCATTATCGCGCCAAAGTTCAGAGGCTAAAAACATATTTAACCTGATAAATAATTTTGTGTAAAAAAAATCATAATATATTATCTATAATAAATAATTCATATTTTATTTCTAATAAATGATTTAACTTTTTAAATTAATTTAATAATAAGAAATAACATAAATAATCTATAAAAATTATTGTAATAAGTGGTAATTTTAAATATTTTACTTGAACTGTATAACCGAGACTTAAATCAATTATGGATAATTTGCGGCAAATTTATTTTCTTTTCATTTTTGAATTTTTTTCCCAAATTTTTTTATTTGTACACGTTGTAACAGGGTAGATTATAGATTCGTTAATTACTTATTTTTAGTTAGAAATTTTTTCATTAATATTATATTTTCATTCCCTCGTGTCAAATAATTTGAATATATAACATCAAATTAGTAATTTAGATTATATATACTAGCGTATGTGTGTTTAGAGTTTAGGATTTAGGAAAGAATAATCATTGATAATTAAAAAAGAAGAGAAGAAGCAGAAACATCCGATTTTAAAAAAAATTTGTAGAAGTAACGGTAAATTTTTAAAAATTTAATAAATTATTACATTTAAATGATAAAATTAGTATTTTGAAATGTGGACAGAGAATCTCCTTTATATATTGTTATAGATAACATTAAATAAATGACTAAATATTTTTAATCAGTTTTTAAAACCTTGACTTAGTTTTTTAGTTAACTATTCTATTTTAATTATATTTACGATTTTTATTTTATTTTCTTATAAAAAGATATTAAAAAACAAAGTAAAATGATAAAAAGATATAAAACAATATTAAAATTTATGAGAGAGAAGTTTGAGAGATGCGTTTGGGAAGTTTAACCAGAGAAGACTAAACTTGTTTGAAAAGCTTAATAAGAGAGAGAAAAAAAATTGAAATCTTTTTGACAAATGTGTGTTTTTTATGACAAAGTTTATTTTCTTTTCCTTTTGAAATTCTTTTCTAAAACTGACATGTGAAAAAAGTTTTTTATTTGTGCGCCTTGCAACTACTGTATATATTATAAACTGTAAATTATTAAAAAAATTATTTATTTATTGTTATTGTTTCTAAATGAATCTAATTTAAAAATAGATATAAAAATAAATCAGTCTCTAATTTTTCTTCTAGCAAGAAAATAATATTTGTTTAAAACCAATTTATTTAATAAAACTCTTCAGACTTGGTGAAGAAAAACTTCACCCAATTCATGTTAAATAAATTAGCATTAACTACACAACACATATCATCATTCTCAACTCTAAGCAATTTATTTACATGTGCTTCCATGGTCAAATCTTTCTGTAACAATATAGCTTACCATTAAGAAATCACATTCCATCTTATCTCCAATTTAACACCATAGCATTTTGATCCAACCATAGAAAAAAATATATTTAGTCACCAAAATGACAAATCCCTAGTAAATTTACCTTTCTTACTTTACTGATTCTTAATTTAAATTTTTATTTTAAAAAAATTCTTTAGTTCTTTTCCTTGCCGTACTCATTCAACCTCTATTATAATAGTAAGTTTTAAATAAACTAAAACGAAGAATAATTTTGAACTTCATTGTTTTTAATCCACATTCGTAACATGTATGAACATAACCGGCTAGTTATTTTCAACTGTCAAAAATCTAATATAACATTGATACAATTAAATAACCATGTATGACCATCAATTATTTATCTTCTACTAAATATGAAATTAAAGTTAGTCAGTGTTGTCTCTCCTAACCATTTAAACAAGCAAGTCAATGAATCAAACTAGTAATTATGAATCAAATATAAAATTATTCTATTATAATCTCTCCTAAATTTGCATCCAATTTAAGAAGGAACTTTTTTTATTTCCCCATCTCTAATTATCTATTACCTCGATGACCAATTTCTTTTCTTTTACATCATGTATTTGTGTGACCTAATAAATGATCTTAAATAATATGACTTAATAAGGTTCAATTAGCTTAATCTCTAAAAAAATTACAAAATACTCTAAGCTATGTCTATTGTGGCAAATATTCACATATTAACGATAATCATGACAAATCTTGGTAGTTTGATCACGTCTTGATATTCCTTGATACCAGATATTTAAGGGAAGATAGTTGGTATACAAGTAAGATGTCACATTATTATTATTGTTATTATTTATTCAAGATAAGCTGTCATTTTATTGATATTTGTTAATATTACATTACCTGTTTTATCATATGGATTCAAGGCCCAACAGACCCTATAAATACACATGGAAAAAAAAATACACACTCTCATGTACTCATACTCACACTTATCAAAGATCCTAGTTTTGACTTGAACGTAAGAGAATATTTTGTGGGTGGTTATTCTCCTGTGTCTCAACCCTTAGAAACATCTCATCAAGGTATTTCAAAGTCACTCAGATCTTGCCATCTATCTGAAGGTTCACCTCAAGATTCGATAAGAACACATACATTGAAATCATAACAGGAATCATGAAAAATCAGGTTAGGTAAAATAATAAGGTTTCTAAATTCCTCGAACTCCGAATTGATCCCCTTTTCTTCCTTTATGTTCTTAAACTTCATCACATCCTTTACAAATCAATTAAATTTTCTAAGAATTCTTGGAGTGACTTATATCCACAACTTTGCATTGACTGTTTCTATGGAATGAACCTTGATCTCAATGGCTTAAAGATCCAGCACACGAAAAAAAAATTATAAAAGTTATAACTTGTTATATTTTTCTTTTGTAAGTAAGTGGATGTATGTTAATTACAAAGATGTGGATCTTTTAGCATTGAATCTTGATAATATCAAGTCTTCTTTGTTAAGATTTTTAATTTTTGTAAAAGAAAGCATTTAATTGTGTATATTAATTTCTTAATTCATTTCTTAGTAGAAATGGAGATGAAACAAGATTGTAATGTATGTTCTCAGGTCCCGATTTAGAATCGACCTATAAGAATCGATCAGTCATAAAATGACTCATATAGATGATCAAAGATATTCATATCGACCGACAATGTTGTCGACATGGGAGACTTTGATCGAAGAAGAAGTATCAATTAAGCTTAGAGCATAATCCTTTGATTACATGCATAAACATTATTACCTCATCATTTAGTCTTGATTAGGTTTCCAAAAAGGTAAAAACCCATCAAAGACACTATAAATAAAGGTGTAGGTAAAGTAGTTGAAACTTTTGATGTATGTATTTATTAAACTTAACTAAGATTGATTACTTACTCGAGTGTTAAAGTGTCTTTTTACAAGTAATCAAACAACTCAACTGATATTGACAACAAGAAAAAAAGCTTAGTTAAACAACGAGAAGGATCAAGAGTCCGACATAAACAAAAACTTTTATTCTTATTAAATATTTGGATAAAAATAAGATATATATTTATTTTGGACATAAGATCATATACTCAATCTCATCTAAGCGTCTCCTCATCCTCTTGTCATCCTTACACACGAACAACTTATTATAACATATTTAGTATCCTCTACGAGAATTTTGTTACTCTCGTAAATAAATAAATAAATAAATAAATAAATAAATAAATAAATAGTTATACGGTTTGTTGGTGGAAATGGTAATTTGGAATCGGAAGTGAGATAAAAATATGTATTATTTTATGTTGAAGTGGAGTTCACAAGGACGACAAATGGAGGCAGGCACCATGAGTCTGCTCTGCGTACACAGAGATTCTGCTTTTATTCCAAAATCTGTGTTTGTGAAATTGCTTGCAGCAGCTATGTTATTTCAGAACCCTTCATTTATGTAATCTTATAGCTATCAACCACTCTCATCTCACTCTGCATTTATTAAAGCCTACTTTTGGACTAACCAAATTTATACTATAAAACCCTACTTTTGGACCACCTTAAGCAAAACACATGAAATAAACCACATTTTTATGTCTCTAACAACCAAAAGGGTCTCATATCAAGATTAACAATACACGTGATTCTGGCTATTGTATAAAGTCTCCCACATATATGAAGAGTTTTTTTGGAAAGATAAAGAGGAAAAGGACTCCGAATATTTCTTCCTAAAGCTTTACAAACAGAGCATGCGTTTCATTTTAAAGCCATCTTCTTCAACGGCTTTTCAATAAACAAGTAGAATCAGTTTCATGGTATAACTAGTTTTCCATGGGAATATTATATCACAAAACGTTCCTTCTATTTTTTTTTTTTTTTACGCAATTGCTTTTCTTTTAAAGTTATAGCGTTTTCTGTAATTGCAGGTTTGCTATACTTTTGTATGCAGGCGGGGCTTGCAAAAGCACATGGCAAATATTATTTTAATTTAAATCCCACGACCACAAAATTTTTTAAATTGAATTCTCTCTATTTTAAATCACTTGTGTTTTTTATGTTTATGATACTCTTACAAAGAATTTACTATTTTCAATTCTAATATGTACTTTTGTGCTTTATTTGTCTTATAATAATAGATGTACAAATCATATCTCATTTATTTATTTTCTAGAATAAGATCTGTAAGGATTTTTTTTTGAATCTTCTAATTATTTTACAAGGATGCATTCTTTATTTAAAAAAACCTCATCAATGGATAAGAAATAGAAAGTTTATGTGACTTTTCCTAATTTTCTTTACAAATATTTTATAGTATATTAATTATGACTTCACAAAATAGCCCTACATGTTTTTGGTAATTTTGTAGATTCTAAAAATTTATATTTGTTGGTTAATTAAATTAAAAAAAATAGATATTCATCCTTTTACCAGATTTATATATATATATATATATATATATATATATATATTTATTCTATAATTTTACGTTAATATCCTAGCTATTTAGAATAACGTCAAAATTCATATTCAATATTATTTAAATTCATATTCATTTTCTTTTCCATCTGCTCTCACACACACATATACACGCATATATATATATATATATATATATATATATATATATATATATATATATATATATATTAATTAAATTATTTTATTATAAAAAATAAAAAACACATCAAATAAAACATGATACTATAATTATTTAAGGTCAAAAGAACACACATTTTATTTTGCAATATCAAATTTTAAAAAAGAAATTATAGCTACATAAATTTAAAAATGAGTAAACCATAATTAAAATTTACAACAACTACAAATGTATATATTATTTTTGCACACATTAAGGTGTGCGGTTTGAGTGAATTTGGTAGATGATGCATGAGTTGAATTATTGAAAAAGAGAATAAAACATGTGTATAATAATAAAAGAGTTCTTTAAATGAAACGAAACTAAAAACTAAAAAGAGAAGAGGAGATAACATTTTAAAGTTATTTAATAAAGAAAGAATATTTAAATTAAGCAATGAAAATTGATAGTCACACATTTTAATATGGCAAGAAGTAAAAAGTAAAAATATGAAGAGAAACATATATAATCAAATATGTGTCCTGAAACAATTTAATTCAATAAAATTAAGGTTTATGTTTCATGAATTGTAATACATCATTTGAAGGAGATCACTAAAAGAAAAAAGCAAGTGTATAATTGAAGTTGTGATGAGAGATAAAAGACTTTTATCTCTTTTAATCAATATCAAACATTTGAATCAACATAGTTGTGGACAACTAATTTTAATAATCTAAAACATAATGAACACTCAAGGTTCTTTCAATGTAGCTAAGGATAATCTTAATACTACTTTAATGCTCTCAACTAGGATATGTCACAAACCTACTAATCGCTTTCGCTACTTGTGCAATGTTTAGTCTTTACAAATCATGACATGCATAAGTCTTTTTATCACTGATGTTTATAGGACTTTAAACATTTTCATCTTCTCTAATTCATTCCTAAGACTACTTACAATTGACAGGAAATGGGGTAAAAATTTTCTTATAATTTTGTGTGTTAAAGTGTTGCAAGACTTTTGATAAGTAATTCTTCTAAAGGAAATAAACCTTTATATCTTTTTTTATCCCTAAGTTTGCATTTCAAAAATATATTATTTAGTTTTTAGTTTCAAAATTTTTCTCTTAATTTCCTTTTCTCTCGATCTTCGAATTTCTCTTTTCTTCTTCTTTCATTTGCATTATTTGTTCTTCACTCATGGAAAACTAATTGTTGAGGATCAATTAATAAAATCAAGATTAAACAATCCAAATTGTGTTTTACATCGATCATTTAATACTTTAAACTTCTTCTCTCTAATATCATATTTTCATTTTATGATTTCCATTTTTAGAATTCAAATTAGGAATCAAATGAAAATTTTGATTAGATAAACAAATTAAATGATACTTTGATTTGATTCATATACGTATTTTAATTGATTTGGTTAATTGTTCAAACTTGTATTTGATTTTTTTAGAGAACTAAGATAAGAGGAATGGTTTGGTTCTTGAATCTTTGTTTTTATTCTTGCGAGTCAACCTAAGTTATGCTCTATATTACTAAATTTTATAGAAACTTATAGTATTTATTTTAAGAACGACATTGAATATCAACCTATGCAACTGCAACCATGATAGGAAACTATTTTTTGAACCTTTATTGTTATTGACAAAAATAGGGGAATTATGTTTTGAATTCCAACATATAAGATGACATAACATTTTGTTATATTTTATACCATAAGTCTTTTATGTATATGTTGTGCATTTTCTTGTCTAATCTCTTACTCTAATTTGCGAGCTACTAGTATATGTATTGATCTAATTCCATTTTGTGTTTATCTATGTATTATTCTATAAAAAAAGGGAAGTTATTAAGACCTAGACAATCTAATAATTGCCTAAATATACATTAGATTATCTCTCAATGGAAAGTTTCAATATTCAATATGAATGAGTAATTAAAGTAATCTTTAGTCTAGTTATAAACCTTCTAACATGTATTTTATTTAATAGAGTTACGGTTAGCAAAACCTTCCATACGTGCTCTTCATGTTAGACGATCCATCAATGATATGAGTAATTGACTTTAAACAAAACATGTGATCAAAGTTGAATCACAATTAATCTTAATGTAGATATGGTAAGATGTATATTCTTAGAAATCAAATTAACCTTGAGAAACAATGTCCAAACCTATGGTTTTTAATTAGGAAATACATGATTCCAACATGGTTAGAATTGTTTTCTTTTCCTATTATGGACCACTTCTTAAATTTATTGACTTAAATAGACCTCCACAAACATTAATTCCCAAAATAGACCTTATTACTATGATGTGGAAAAATCGTTTTCCTAGAAAAAGAAATCACATGGTGTTTATTTTGATTGGTGAAATATTTATGAATAGATTGATCTGTTCTACGTCCCCAAATTTGAAAAAACATTGAATTTTTCATCCAAATAAGAAATATACACTCATCAACACCTGCCGAACAATGTGAAGATATCACACTTAGAAGTTATATGAACAAAAAAAAAAGAATAAAATTTAGAAAAAAAATATTATTTATTTTTTAATTTCATTTTTAATTATGTCAACTCTATTATATCTATTTACTTTATGAATTATTATCAATTTTCATTGCGATCTTAAATATATTTCCATTTAGTTTTCAAGTTATTTCACTACAAATTATTCTTTAAACGTATAATATACATTTTCAACTTTAATTAAAATCAATTATCTTAAATAAATTTACAATTTACAATTTTTTAATTAAACAACATTTTCTCTCTCTATTATTTTTTATTTATTTTTAAACTATAATTTTAATAACCTATAAATTAAATAAATTACTAACTTAATAAATTACAACAATTTAAATTCATATTAGTAAATTACATTACACTTATGCATTTTCCATTTCTTATTTTTTTTCCATATCCTATACTTCAATAATTCAAAAACAAAATAAAAACATTTCAAAAATTTAATTTTACAAATTCCAACAATAAATATAAAATGGGTTAAGTATGTTTTTAGTCCCTGAACTTTGACCAAAAATTGAAATTCGTTCTTGGTCGAAACTTTGATAAATTTTGGTCCCTAAACTTTAAAAATGAATGAATATAGTTCTTTTATCTCAATTACATTGACTTTTTTCAACATGTGAAATGTGTTTCATGTTAATATTGGAGTTGTTTACACAGTTTGACACATTCTCGACTCAATATTACTAAAAAATGCGTTCGAAACCTAAAAAGAAAGTTAACAAAATTGGGTTAAAAGGACTATATTAATTCATTTTTAAAGTTTAGGGACCAAAATTTATCAAAGTTTCAAACAGGGACGAATTCCAATTTTTGAGCAAAGTTCAGGGACTAAAAACATGCTTAACCCATATAAAAATTATTTCATCTTACATACATATAACTATTTTTTACTTTTTCTACTCTTTTTTTTTTAATTTCAAAATTTTAAAAAAACAATATACAATTTTTAATAAATCGATCTATATAAAAATTTTAATAAAGAAACATTTAAAAAAAACTATTTAACTTTTTAAATTAAAAAAAAACAAACTTGCTACCAATTTCCAGCAATATTTTGGCAATCAAAATCCAAAAGCACCATGCAATTTCGTTTGTTAGGAAAACACTTTTTTCCTATGGTCTACTTTTGGGAATTAATATTTGTGAATGCATATTGAAGTAAATAAATTTAAGAAGTGGTCCACAACCATAAAAAAGATAAGTTAGAATAATTTTTTTGAAAGAATCATTTAATATTGAAATAAATAAAGAAGTGTTAAATAATAAAGGATATTTAAATGCAATCAATGATATATTTTTGTCAAATATCCTTATATGTTTTTATATTGTCATATAAGTACCTTCAATTGAGTTTTTATTGATTATATATATATATATATATATATATATATATATATATATATATATATATATATATATTATTATTTTGAGTTATCTTTTTAATCATTTTCCTTACTTATCTCCATGTGTTGAATAATATAATATTTTTGTGTTTAATATAAAATAATTGAGTTTTATTATTTTTATTAAATACATGTTAAATAATAAGGGATTAATAAGGGATTATCATCCTCACCTACATCAATAGTGGTGATAACAACAATCCTCTATTTATTGTTGTAGGTGATAACAACATGATAATCTTATTATTCAACAGATTTTCAATCAAGCAACAAAATCATTTGTAGTTTTATATTAATGAAAATATTATTTTATATTAATCATTTCATATTTTTTAATACAAGAAAACAAATAAGATGACATAACAAAATAACAATTACATCATCCACTTAAAATATAAAAAAGAAATATCAATTTAGTATTAACAATAGATCAAAACATTATTAAAAATTCAATTAACAATATCCAAATTTATAAGAAAATTAAAATTTAATTAAATCTTTTATATTTACCATTTGTACATTGAATAAAGAAGTTCCACCTTCTATAAATGGATATTAGTCCATGAACAATGCAATATATCAAACATTTATTTTTGCAAAATTCAAATGAACATGTTACCAATCACAAAGACAAAGTTTGAGTCTTTAATATAAAACAAGGCATAACGTATACAATGTATTCAATTCTTTAACCACAATATTTGTGAGTAATGTTTTCTTAGTGGGAGTCAGTAGTTGAGAAATATACGAACGTTATTTATTTATTTATTTTTTGATAGGACCATAAGGTTAACGTTCAAATCAAAGACAGCCAAAAATCCAAACCACACATAAGCTTTTAAAATGAAAATCCTAACCATGCAATTAGAGGCTCAAGTGTAAAGAGAAAAGAGATACTAAGAAGGCGTTCAACAGAAATAATAATAGTAATAAAATAATATAACATAAATTAAATTACACAAAATCTTCTATTTAATAAAAGAAATATAATTATTATAAATATAAAGTATGGGCATGCAAAATTATATATTTTTGTAATAAAAAAAATATAAAAATGCTATAGCTTTGTCAGGAAAGCCCATGCAAATCCTATATATTTAGTAATAATAGAAGACAAGAAAAACTCTATATATATATATATATATATATATATATATATATATATATATATATATTTTATAAAAACATAT
>Ga0209589_1012363_pt1 | contig 11616 bp, 5 predicted proteins | sample CowpeawhiteBW_FD_187525 | JGI IMG/M metagenome (GOLD analysis project Ga0209589, IMG submission 187525) | Root nodule microbial communities of legume samples collected from California USA - Cow pea white BW (SPAdes) (version 2) | ecosystem: Host-associated > Plants > Roots > Nodule | place: USA...
ACTACGGGCGGGGAGGTCCGTAGAGTTGGACCACGAGCGGGTAGGTTCGTGGGAGCATGATAATCCCTAAGGACCAAGGTTGTGCATGGATCTTTCTCATATAGGTTATGAGATTGGGGTATAATGTTATAAAAAGGTCGATAAACTAAAATTGACTAAGTTAGATTGGGTGAGGGTCAATTCTTATTATCTTATTATTTGTATAATTTTCCTTTCTCAGCTCACCCTTGCTTGTTTGTGTGTTTGTGTTTGGCGATGATCACGTGACTTGTTACGTGGGAGCAGATGTGAATTCAGGTGATCATGTTGATGCTTAGCAACTGAGCGGGGCTACCGATGGGAGATTCACTTTATGCTATGCTTTCCTACCTTTTGTAATAGACATTATGATGTTTTATCCATTATGAACTTGTAATAAAGATGAGACAATACGAATGGATTATAGCGAGACAAGTTTGAAATTTCCCGCGCTTGGAAATTTATTGAAATGACTGATTTTCTTAAAGTATATTTTATGAAAAATAAATTTTCTCTAGTAATATCCATCTGGGGTGTTACAGCTAGTCTAAAGTCCTCTCCAAGTAAATAAAACACTTGAGCTTTGTATTTGTCTCATTCCTTTTCTGCTTAGTAGTGTTGGTCCAACTTGGGGTTGCTCTAATAGTTTTTCTTCCGTGTACCCTGGATACGTTACAGCTTCTTAATCTATTGTGGTGTTGTGTGAGTTGTTGTTAGGGCTCTCGTTTCCTTTATCCCTTTTTTTCTCAGGTAAGGGAAGCTAGGGTTTCATGTTATTTCTATTTTATGCGATTAATGTTTTGTGAAATATGTGAAAAGATTGAGGAAAATATTAGTTTTTGGTATATTTCTGAGTTAGGGGTTCAAATATTCATGAAACTGTGATATTTGACGTTATTTCTCGTATTCTGATGCGTCGCGCAGTCATTGGGCGAGTGACTTGGTCGTTGGACGACTGTGTATTTTTCTAATATGCGCAGTTTTAGTAAAATTGACTTTCCCGACTCATTAACCGTTGGATTGAGCTCAAATTTGGAAATTTGGTTCATAACATGCTATTTTTGTGGTTTGATTGGTTGGATCGTCGATTAAATGTCTGTAGCTTGAGAAATGTGTCACACATTACTGTAGTAATTTTGGTTTTGTGATAATAAATTTACTTAGGAATTTTGGTGTAAGAATTGTGGTTGTGTGTTGTGCTTGATTCATTTATTTGAGATGAATACTATTTTGTGATATATGTATGTCATGGTATGCATTTATAAAGTATGAGATTAAATGAAATCTTGTTATGTTGAGTATGAAATGGAAAACATGACTTGTTTGATTGGTGGTGGTTTGGCATGAGAATTGAATGCTTGATATGGCATGTGGATTTTGTTGGTAAAAGAGTTTCAAGGGAAACTCTTGGTGATGGTGGTTAGTGTATACCTTGATATAGGAGATGTCTAGATAAAGGAAGGTATCCTGAACTCTAAAAATTATTCATGCTCACATAGAATAGAATAATTTATGTGGTGAAAGTGGCAGGAGGTCCTAGTCTTGGGACATATTGGGCCTAAGACATTAGAGGATTAACCTTGTGTGTGGTTGGGTGATAACCCTTTGCGTCTAGACTCTGCAGAGTTTAGAAACTAACACAGGTGCATACTTCCTTTGGAATTCTATATCAAGAGTATGATCTAGATATTGAGTTAAAGAGTCCTTTAATTGTTTGCTTTCACATGTTTTGGGTGCTTATTGCTTTGCTTGTCTATAACCTTTTTTATAATCTGCTTGCTCAATAACATGTTAAATATTTTACTCTAGCTTACCCTTTCTCTTTGTGTCTATTCTCTTCTTTGACTTTTTCCTTTTGCGATGATCACCAAATCCTTGGTGGGAGCATATATGGAGACTCTTGGTGATCGTGATGTTGGCGGAGAGGCTGCGATGTAGTTAGCCTTCCTATATCCTTTATTTCTCATTATTGAGCCTTTCTTCTTGTGTACTGTTATCTTGTAGTTTCTTGCTCTGTGAGCAAATTTCCAATTTAATCTAATTTGTGTTTAGATTCTATCTAGGGAATTGTGCTGTGTCTTTGGGTTTCCATTCCAGTATAATGTGGGATAACTGAAAAAGTTTAATTATAAATATACTTTATTGATGTGCCCTATTTTATACTATAAACATGCGGCGTTCTATTTATTTGAATTATTCAACTAAATTGGGACATTACATTTATGGTATCAGAGCAGTTCATCCTTAAGATGACCTAAGGGTCGTGGGTTTGTCATGTCTCGCAGGCTTAAGTATTCAGGTTTAGTTGAGCTTGTATGTGGAACCAAAAGCATTAAGAACAAAAAACGTCTGGATTAAGTAATGAGGGTGCACACTTATGACTATATCCGAGATGATTTTCCTTTCTTAATCCTGAAGGTTTGGGAAGAAGCGAGTTAGAATTATCGCTTGAGTTTTGTCTTTTATAACTTTTATTGTCATGTATGTGCCTCTATGGTTTGCGTTCGGTGTCTGTAGTGGGAGAGGAATGCAGATTCAAGGTCAAACTTGACCTGTTTACCTTTGCAGGGGTTGAGTAAGACCCTTAGGATAATCTTTTGCTTCAAAGATATGAAGGGGTTGTAGGTGGTATATCGGGGGACGAGGAAAGCTAAGTTTTGGTCTATGGGCTGAGAAATGAAGTTGGTGTTTAGAAGTAACACTTTGGACTAAGGAAGTTGCAAGAACAAATTCTGAGATCGTATACCACAAGTTTTACAAAGAGGGGTTGACTTCAGGAGTGAGAATAAGAGAAGATATTGACGTGTGTTCATGTAGTAAGGTTTGAGAAATCAACTTGGTTTTACATCACGATAATGTTTGAGTTCAAAGGTGAAAAGTTGTTAAAAGCTTGAGGTTAAAGCTATGAAGGCTAAAGATCATGATGTTTCTAAGGATGGCAAACCCTCTGATGGGAGGTTAAGTTGAGGCAGAATTTGGAAGAATAATAAAGCAAGAGTAGAAAGTATATTCTAAGTAATGTGACTCACACGTGAGATAGGTTTGATCTTGGATATAAGACGAAAGGTTTCGCGTACCAGAAGGAGAGGCACATCTTTAAGGGTTATTCTTGTATGGAGGGACAACCAATGATTTTAGAGCACAATGATGAAGGGGATGAAAAGAAAACTTTTGAGTTGTTGACAAGGTGTCTACGATGGGTGGTGCTGAGGTGGTTAGCACGAATAATCTCATTCCAAGATACAGGTTACAAAAGTGATGCTTGGACTGAGAGTCAGTTTTGCTTGGGGTCGTATACCTCTTGGTGTTGCCAGTATGGTAAATGATTCATGGTTATATGCAAGAGGGAGCAAGAATTAATATGGTGGTTTCACAACAATTATAGTCAAGTGAAGATTGCTCAAGTCTGTGGTTTATCCTGTGGTGATCAAAAGATTCAAATTCAAAGTTGATTTGAATTGTTCTCTTAGTAAGGTTGGGATATAATATCAAGGATAAATTGGTTGTTTTTCCAAGTCTCATTCCTATGGGATGTGATACCCAATGAAGTGATGTTCTTTGATTCAAGGAGATAGGTCAGTGGTTGTGTATTAAGTGAGGGTCAAGTTGAAAGGTGGAGGCAGAATGTAAGGTGAATCAAAATTATCTGATAAAGGCAAGCGAATAATAGACGGAAAGGATTTTAGTGGTAGAAGAGTTTATAGACGTATTCTGAAGTAGATATTAAAATTTTTGTTTTGGAGTGGTGAAGTTCACTTTTGCATTAGTGACTGGTGTAGAACTTGTGCTAACAGTTCCTAATTTGATGATTTACACTGGGAGTGTAAAGTAAGAGAACCAAGTGAAAGCGTTGTTGGAGACATAATGGTATAGACTCAATATAATCCCCAAAATGACTACAAGTTTCGGAGATCTTTAAAGAGAAGTTGTGGTGTGTCAAACCATTCAAGAAGAGTATTAACTAAGGTTGGAGTGGCTAGTAGGGCATATGGTTTTAAAAGGATGGATACGATGTTGAGAAAATGGAATGCTAAGACTATAAAAAGGGGAGTTTTAAAGAGTTTTGCAAGTTCTATAGAGGTTTGACGAAGGCTTCTCAATGATGATTGCTTCCTTATCATGGCAGACATGAAGGATCAGTTTTTTAAGTAAACAAATAAGTGACTTTGTGTATAGATCAGAGTAGCGCAGCGGAATGGTGGCAAGCGATGCTTATGAATGGTAAGATGTCCGTGAAAAGAACTATCTTACTCATGACCTAGTGGTTACACGATAACCAGTTCTTCAAAAACAACAAATGTGTCGTTCTTATGAGTATCAGTTAGAAGTGTTCAATGAACATTCAAAGTTGGAAATGTGGGGTTGCGCGAAGGAATTGGGTAAGAGAAATAAGAGATGGTTGAGTTATGGTTTAAAGTCAGGGTGCCAGCCTAGAAGTAAGGAAGTAAGAGTAGGTGCTTAGCCATAAAAGGGAATTCAAGATCTGGGCTCGATGAGGTAAGACTAATAGTTGGTGGAGAAGTATAAGTGTTTGAGTTGGGAAGAGAAGGTGTGAGGAGATTTCATTAGTCTAGTTACCTGACTAGAATTAGTGAGTTTCTCATAAAGGTTGGAAAAAGGGGCGAATCGGACAATCATAGTTTGAGATGTATCAAAGGATTGCTAGGTACTGGTTAAACTCGTTATTTCAAGTTAAGAAAAGATGTGGTTCTAAGGACACGGGGGAGAGACAACTACAAGTTAGTGGAGTAGAAAGGAAGATGAAGTGCTAGAAGGAGTTTGGGGGCCGCAATAGTTGGAATTTTGAAGTAGGGGTAGCATTGTTATGGGCTTTGTTATCCAATGGCCCAAATTAGTAAAGGAAGCATGATGTATGTGGATAACTATGAATAAAGGTGACCAAGGGTGGTGATGTTTGGCAGTAGGCCAGGTATCGCATGTGATTAAGTCGGTTGAATGGTGCTTCAAGGAAGGAATAAGGTGGTGTGAATTGACAACTAACATGTTTTAGTTCGAGACCTGAGTTTATATAAGACTTTGGTGAAAACCTACAAGAGGTAATAGAGAGTATATGGAAAGTGAGTCAGTATATCATATACAAATTGGTTGGTGGGACATAAAGGATCCTTCAAGCTTTAGGTTTGAAGTTGAGAAGTTTCTTTGAGAGCAGTGGCTTGACCAAACTACATTATTTAACACCATATCACATAGCATAGAGGCAATAATTCCAATTAGTTATCGTGTGGAAGTCGATATGTCTTGTCAAAGTCATTTGAGATCGTCGGACAGATGACTCTACACGGGAGCTAGAGGAGGATGTGAGAAAGTCATATCCGCACCTTTTTCCAGTAAGTCTTAATTTTCGAGGATGAAAATTTTTGTTGTTGGAGAGATATTAAGACCCTTTTTTTTCTATTTCACATTCTGTCCTAAGGAAGGGTTAGGCCTGGCCTTTTCGAGGGCCCAAGACCAGCCCACTTTGGACCCCCAAGACCCACTCACAGTCCCTCACTCTTCATTCTGTCTCATTTTACAGAAAATAGTCCCCCTCCCTCCTCCAACTCTTGAGCAGAAGCTCTGCTAGGGCACAACTAGAGCGTTCCTCGAAGCTAGTCTAAAGTCCTCTCCAAGTAAGTAAAACACTTGAGCTTTGTATTTTTCCCATTCATTTTCTTAATCTTTCGTGTGAGCTGTTGTTAAGGCTCTTGTTTCCTTTAGCCCTTTTTTTCTCAGGTAAGGGAAGCTAGGGTTTCATGTTATTTCTATTTTATGCGATTAATGTTTTGTGAAATATGTGAAAAGATTGGGGAAAACATTAGTTTTTGTTATATTTCTGAGTTAGGGGTTCAAATATTCATGAAACTGTGATATTTGACGTTATTTCTCGTATTTTGATGCGTCGCGCAGTCGCTGGGCGAGTGACTTGGTCGTTGGGCGAGTGACTTGGTCGTTGGACGACTGTGTATTTTTCTAATATGCGCAGTTTTAGTAAAATTGACTTTCCCGACTCATTAACCGTTGGATTGAGCTCAAATTTGGACATTTGGTTCATAACATGCTATTTTGTGGTTTGATCGGTTAGATCGTCGATTAAATGTCTGTAGCTTGAGAAATGTGTCACGCATTACTGTAGTGATTTTGGTTTTATGATAATAAATTTACTTAGGAATTTTGGTGTAAGAATTATGGTTGTGTGTTGTGCGTGATTGTATGGAATTGCAGGTACTTAACTGTTGGCACTCATTTATTTGGAATGAATACTATTTTGTGATATATGTATGTCATGGTATGCATTTATAAAGTATGAGATTAAATGAAATCTTGTTATGTTGAGTATGAAATGGAAAACATGACTTGTTTGATTGGTGATGGTGTGGCATGAGAATTGAATGCTTGATATGGCATGTGGATTTTGTTGGTAAAAGAGTTTCAAGGGAAATTCTTGGTGATGGTGGTTAGTGTATACCTTGATATAGGAGATGTCTAGATAAAGAAAGGTATCCTGAACTCTAAAACTTATTCACGCTCACATAGAGTAGAATAATTTATGTGGTGAAAGTGGCAGGAGGTCCTAGTCTTGGGACATATTGGGCCCAAGACATTAGAGGATTAACCATGTGTGTGGTTGGGTGATAACCCCTTGCGTCTAGACTCTACAGAGTTTAGAAACCAACACAGGTGCATACTTCCTTTGGAATTCTATATCAAGAGTATGATCCGGATATTGAGTTAAAGAGTCCTTTAATTGTTTGCTTTTACATGTTTTGGGTGCTTATTGCTTTGCTTGTCTATAACCTTTTTTATAATCTGCTTGCTCAATAACATGTTAAATATTTTACTCTAACTTACCCTTTCTCTTTGTGTCTATTCTCTTCTTTGACTTTTTCCTTTTGCGATGATCACCAAATCCTTGGTGGGAGCAGATGTGGAGACTCTTGGTGATCGTGATGTTGGCGGAGAGGCTGCGATGTAGTTAGCCTTCCTAGATTCTTTATTGCTCATTATTGATCATTTCTTCTTGTGTATTGTTATCTTGTAGTTTCTTGTTCTTTGACAAATTTCCAATTTAATCTAATTTGTGTTTAGATTATATTCAGGGCATTGTATTGTATCTTTGGGTTTCCATTCCAGTATAATATAGATAACTGAAAAAGGTTAATTCTAAATATACTTTATGTTGGTGTCCTATTTTATACTATAAACATGCGACGTTCTATTTATTTTAATTATTCAACTAAATTGGAACTTACATCTATTCTTTACATATTTTGTATGGTCTAACTTTTGTATTTTTATAGGACTTAGTCAACAATTTATAAATCATTCATCATTTTTATTATTAAGGAATCTACTTATATATTTTTCTACATTTTTTACTCAATATTTCATTTAAAATTAAATTTGATTTCATAATTTAATTAACTAAATCTTAATATATTATTTAAAATAATTATATACAATACATTTTTTTAAAAATATATATAAATATAAATTTGATCATAAAATCAAGTAAATAATTGTTATTGAATTTTATAAAATAAAATATTTATATTAAATTTAATTATATTTTTATAATTTTAAATTAATTTGATAAATACACGTTTCTAAAATTCGGAACCCGTGGATACAACAACAACGTGAGAGTAGCAAGAATATAGAGAGGAAATATCTTTTAGTCTTTTACCAAATTACCACTAATAATCAGGAAGAAAAAACTTTTGACAAAGTCTGTGAAGAAAGTTGCAACTCCTTCATTTCCGTTATTTGAAAAGCCACCGTTGATAATTTTGTAAAGCCTCTCATTGTTGTGGCCACGGAAAGTGACACATCAATATATAGCCAGTGTAGTTATGGTTGCGACTATTGATCTTTGTACTTAAAAAACTGTGCAACTAGCGTAAATAAAAATACTTAACACTCCAATACGTAACATTATTATTTTGTTTTCTATGTAACCCAGTATCCAGATTTACACGCGATTAGCAAGAGTTTAGATCACACAGTTCTCTTTCTTGTCGTTGTACCACTTTTTTCCCTTGTCTTTCTATTCAACTGCAAGCATTATTGATCATGAGCAGTTTGAGCAGACAAAATTTGAATAAGTAGATCGTAATTTTACAGTTTCTAAATATCTCCATGTTGTTTAGGTTAAATTAAGTATCTAAACAGGATAACACCGGGAGTTGGGTGTCAGAATCAATGTCAAGTAAATAATTTCAACGTTGTCTAGTAATTTGGCGAGATCATCAATAGAAGTAATTCATCAAAGTTCAAAGAAATCTTAACGAGTTTAAGAAATATCCACGAGGTATTCAACCTAATCGTGGTATTATAAACCACTGTACATGAATCTAATTACCAAAACAATGATCAAAAAACCACAACCAAAGATGAGGGACCATTCACAAAAAGAATCCATACCATGAATCAGGCCTTTAACTCCCTTTCCCACATCACGCTGCACGCTTTTTATTGTTAAACCTGGTCAACAAGACAACTATTTCAAATCAAAAATAGCATATGAATTGTTATTCTCAAACATCCGGTCCAGAACTCACCCTACTTATTATAAAGTCACCTTATTTGCAATCGTCCTATTCGGCCAACCAACGTTACTGCTTTCTTTCTTTTTTATCGGAAAATGTTAGTTGTTAGTATTTTATTAGTGTGGGAGTTGATCACACAATCTCTCCCACCCTCTCTTCTAAACCCTTCAAACCAACCTTATAGTTTCAAACCAAACTCTTTTCCAACTTTACCACTAAGCCAACCTATAGCTCCGCCAATGTTACTGTTTGTGGGTTGTTCAAATGACAACTTCAATGATATGGAATAATATGTGTGTATGAAATTTAAACCTACTTTTTAAGATGACAGTAGAATCCAAGTAATTGCTGCATTTGTCATGCTTCATGCCTTGGACATGAGAAGTATTAGAAAGTTATCCCTAAGTTGCAGTATCTTTAGAGTCTACTTGAATTCTCACTTCAAGGATGGGTGATTTAGTTCCATATCAACTAGTGATATGGCTCAATAGACTACAAATGGGATACAAATAAGTCCGTGTTTTGGGGACTAAATAAAACATAAACTCACTTTCTCAGCCTACTCTAATACCATGGAGACAGAATAAAATATTTAATATGTATAGAGGTAAAATATAATCATATTGAAATATTATGAAGGAATATAAGTCGACGTAATTGCAAGTTACAATTCATTATTCAGGGACACATGAATACCCAAAACAGTACAACAAGATTTATCCGGAATATTTATTTCCGGTGTCTGTTTTAAGATCAGCATATGGGTTTTACTGGTGAATGATCATAATAAAAATATGAAGCATTATTGCTGATGGTTCAAATTCAGGAATCGTAAAGGTCCTTTATCTAAGTCGTAGACGTGCCTGTGGGCTTACATTTGGATTCTGGAGCATGAAAAATCTGGGGGCATCTAATGATACTACACTTCCATCACAAATATCAAATAGATTTTTCTGGTTACAGAAAAGCAGGCCAGGAGAATTAATCAAGGGATGTTTGCTAAGAATAAGATGTTTTTTGTTTCCTAAATAAGTGCTGGAACTTCTGTGTATAATCTACCTAATTGATCTATGAAATTATTAAGTTTAATAATAAATTTGGTAGCAGAACTGTCAACATAGGAGGCTCTCACTGCGAACTCCTACAACCAATAACACCAACTTTCATTGTTGTTGCAATCTTTGCAGAACCTTTGTTTTACAGTGCGAAGTCCTACCAGATTAGATAGTAGAACTGGTTGAGTACAGCAGATACCCAAGCTCAACAACCTGAAAAACAGCAGAAAATTCATTCTGTATACAGCTTGAATGTGAATATTACCTAAAGCGGTCTCAATTGTGTCATACAGTGCTCAAAGGAAGACTAAGTCGCTTGACCAGGGCTATAGACCAAAGGAGAATCATAAATTTGATGCATACAAGACTTAATTATAACACCAATGTTATGAAACTCAATGATTCCAAAGATTACTCACGCTTGCATGTTGCTTAATACAGTTAAGGAGATTTGGGACGTTCTTGAGCAACCCTACTCAAAGGCCAAGGACATTGCTTAGACGTAGGGGTAAAGGCAAAAGCTTTAGCAGCAGAGAATAGGAACAAGTTTGTTGCAAAATAATTGCTAATCAACTCAAGTTTGTGCAGATGGAGCTAAATCTTTATAAACCTCTCGATTTGGGATGTTCTCGATGAAACCTATTCAAAGGTAAGGACATTGCTCAGGCGTAGGGGTAAAGGCAAAAGCTTTAGCAGCAGATAATGGGAACATGTTTGTTACAAAAAAAACTTCCTAACCAACTCAAGTTTAGGTGGATGGAGCTAAATCTTTATAAACTTCTCGATTAGCACTGTTGAAATGTAATGTTATTTTAATTATTTTGTTTCCTTTGTGTGTACGCAGCTTTAGTGTTAGGGTTTTAGGCAAGTGACTTGCCTCTTCTTTACATCATATATTATATAGGATTAAATATGTTTCAAACTTTGATGCAATTTGATCCTTAAACTTAAAAAATGAATAGATATAATCTCATCATCTAACGGCATTAAAATTTCTTTTACAAGTCAAGCAGTGTGTTCCATGTTGGCATTTCCACTATTTACACGTGCCTTCTGCAGTACATTCCTCGTCTTCTTAATCTTTCTCATCCTCTTGTTCTTCCACTGCCATTTCTTCCTTTTTCACTCCCTCCACCTTCATACCCTCTCTCACAGCTTTCATTATTGACCTCTTCATCCCACCACACCCTCTAACACCGTATCATCTTCCCGGAACACCATCTTCTCTACCGCTCCACCCCGTCAAGTTCAGGTTCGGTCGGTCCTCTCTATAGGCCGTTATGACGTGAATTGCACAAGTAGTCAATTTTAATGTATATTATGTTGTCAGATATGGTAGGCTATTGAAATAATCTAAGAAAAATTATTGGATTAGAGTTTAGCGTGTCATTAGAGTTAATCTACAAATGAGATTAACCCTTCCTTTTAAAGTTTATTAGGTAAGAATTAGCTGGATTTTGGGAGTCAAGTTCTGAATTTTTTCTTCTTATCTCCATTTCGTGTTTCTCTCAAGTTTGAATATCCGGGTGGTACTTCACTTCTTATTTTTAATTTTATTGTGTAGAAAGTTAAAAATTTGGACAGTTTGGTGTTTTAAGATGTGGGTATTGTTCTCTTTCACTACCCCAAACGTCGAGGATATTGACAGTAAAGTACTTAAGATTGAGACTTAAAAATATATGAGTAGTGGACAACATGACCACTCTCCCTTTCTTCTATATATAATGAAGCAAGTACATATGGAATATGAAAATACTACTCTAAGATACTAGGCATGATTAGATACGGCAGTAGATATGGCAGTAGATAGTTCCCCACACTCAACACCCTATACATAGGGTTAATGATACAATAGGTAATAATTCTAACATTCCCCCTCAAGCTGGAGCATACAAATTGTATGAACCAAGCTTGGAACAAATGAACTCAATCCGAGGTCCCCTTAATGACTTGGTCAACACATCTGCAAGTTGGTCATTTGACCCAACGAACTCAGT
>Ga0209589_1012364_pt1 | contig 11615 bp, 8 predicted proteins | sample CowpeawhiteBW_FD_187525 | JGI IMG/M metagenome (GOLD analysis project Ga0209589, IMG submission 187525) | Root nodule microbial communities of legume samples collected from California USA - Cow pea white BW (SPAdes) (version 2) | ecosystem: Host-associated > Plants > Roots > Nodule | place: USA...
CCCTCTAACCCATTTAATTAAATCTTCACGTGTTGAGAAAATATCATCGGTTGTAAAATGAGATGTATAATCTTGTTCGCAGATATCATGAACAAAATCAGAAAACTCTGACATGAGACTACAATTTTGTTGAGAATCCGCTTGAGAATCCAAGAAACTCAAATAACTAAAATGATGCTCTTCCATAATGAACTATAATAAAAAAAGAAATTTTAATAAGTAAATAACTCATCTAAATGCATAAAGAATGCAACATGTATCACAGAAAACGAGTGAATGCAACACGTATCAAAAATTGAAAACTAATTGCATGTTCATATTCAAAAATTGAAAACTAATTGCATGTTCATATTCATTGCATAATTTAAGTTAGAAAATTCACCAATCACACAGACTCACATTAAAAATTCACCAATAACACAATATACACACCAACACACAAAATCAAATTATGAAACGGAATAGCTATTCCGTTTCACATCTTTAACACACGGATTATGTAATCCGTTTAGAAAAACAAAATTTTGGTTTCTATTTCATGTTCAAGTGTTTGGACTTCAAGTGTTTGATGTGTTGGACAAAACATCCATACAAATAAGGAGCGGAAATTTCAACGAAATAAGTTATTCAATTCTGATACATATGCAATGATACGAAAATCATAATTTATACGAAACAGAATACAGAATCCGTTTCAAAACTGTATGAAACGGATTCTGTACTCCGTTTCTAAAAAAATTTGCAAATTTTTTTATGAAACGGAATACAGAATCCGTTTCAAAACTGTATGAAACGGATTCTGTATTCCGTTTCATAAAAAAGTTTGCAAATTTTTTTAGAAACGGAATACAGAATCCGTTTCATACAGTTTTGAAACGGATTCTGTATTCCGTTTCCCATACATTTTGAATTCCAAACAATCCCTTCAAACAAATTCAATTTACAAACTTATGGTGGTATGAAGGCTAACCTGACGGAAATACCACTTGGAGGAGCTAACGCAGTTACTCAGAAGAACTTCCTTCAAAGAATCAACCTTCAATCACAATAATAATCACAATAATGCATACTCAGTGTGACAGAATAAACAAAACAATAATCAAATGCATGAATAAACAAATGAGGATACAAACCTCTTCTAGGGACCACCACAGATAGAATGACTGCAGAGAATGAAGGGCTGAAGCACGAGTGAGAGGGACCATTGCACAGAATGAAGGACTGAAGAAGCACGAATGAATGGATGATGGAGAATAGAGGGAGTACATTAGTAACGTATAGTAACGTTTTGGGGGTGCAGGGAGGTTGACGCAGTAAATGAAATTTACTGCGTCCATACCCACTTTCAACCATTCTCACAGGATATTAAATAAGGACAGAAATGTAAATTTTGGGGGTACAGAAGATTTCTTGGAGGTGCAGGGAGAAGGCTCCCCCATGAAGTGTTGAAGGCCCAAGTTTTATGCCGGAAGATTAAATAGTCTATATAGTGTGTTTCTTTCTGCACCTCTCTGTTTTTCTTCCTGCACTCCCATAAAAGTGGTACTCCTTAAACTTCCCGTCATAAAAAATATAACAAAAATCCATGCACCTCTTTATTTTTAATATTTTTTTGAATTAAATGTTTCAGAATGTATTTCTGAATTAAAAAATTCCTTCTAGAATATCCAATTTAGAATAAAAGAAAGAAATTTACCAAATGAGTATTTCGGAAGGATTTGAATTTACTTTTTGGAGAACTTATTCTCATTTTTTTAATATTCCACAACATCCAATCCGAAATATGAAAAAAATATTATAGAATAGATGTTTCAGAAGATATTTCTAGACCTGAGAATACATTAATGAATGTTCAAGAATATTTTTATATCTCAAAAAAGATGTTTTGGAAGTTATTTTTGTATCTAGAAATACTTTACACAATATTAATTTTAGAATATTAAAAAAATTCCAGAACGAGTATTTTGGAATGTATTTTCAGATTTAGAAATAAATTTAGAACATTTGTTCTGCAAATATTTTTCCTATTTTAGAATGTATTTTCGAGTATGGAATGTGTCAATTGTTTTTTTTTTTAATTAAAAAAATCAAAAAAAATTACGTGACATAAATTTAATTTGACATGTGTTAGTTATTTTTTTTCAAAAAAAAAATTAAGAAAAAAAATATATAAAAGTTCACAAACTAATATGTGACACATAGTGTTAATGCTCTAATAGATCAAATTGAAATAAATCTTAAAAAATAAGGGGGATTTGCTGCAAGGAGAGTAGGTACAGGGAGAATGCAGAAGGTAAGGAGGATTTGCTGCACAAGGGAGAGAAAACAAATTAGGTGTACACTGAAGGATAAGACGGATATTTTATAAATTAGAGGGGTGAAGAAGAAAAAATTGGACTGTAGGAAGTACCAGCCTATAGGTAGTCTTGTGTGTCAGAGAAGATTTCTTTCCCAATTAGCACACATGCCATCGAAAAGAATTTCCTACCGTGTACTTTTGTACAGTGAAAATTTTATATGAAAAGTGGAATTTTGGTTTCCAAATTTATAGTTACTCGAAATTCAGTTATGAGAAATCAAATTTTGGCTTGTTTTCTATTTTTTTAAATCAGAAATTGAAGAAAAAAAATTAAAATATTATTTTTCAAAATTTATGTCACTAATTAATTAATGGACGATGTATAATTGTCTTAGTTTTAATAAAGTTTTTGAATTTAATAGTTAAATTAAAATTAATGATTGGAAAAAGTGTTAAAATATATTCCTATAATAATTATAACTTAAATGTTGTTTTTCTTTAATATAATTAATATACAAATTTACTAAATGCAACTAATTTACCAACTTATTTAATTAGGATGATTTTTTTTAAAATTAAAATTTGAAATGAATTGTTATATGTTGTATTTTAATCTAATTACTTGTGTAATATTAAAATCTATTGATAATAAAATTTTGAGAAAAAAGTTAGATAATTTTATTTAAATATGTTTTTGGTCCTTAACCTTCAGTGAATATCAGAATTAGTCTCCTCTCGAAACTTTGACTCAATTTAGTTCCTTAACTTTAGACCTGTGTGGACATGGTCCTTTTAACCAAAATTTTTCAAGTTTATTTGATGTTTCAAACACGTTTTATGATATCATTTGAGTTATTTACAACATTTGATACAATTTTGGTACAATATTAACTAAGAAACGCATTAAAAACATCAAATAAACTTAGCAAAATTTAGTTAAAAAAATTTACGCATTTCTAAAGTTGAAAGACTAAATTGGAACAAAGTTTCAAAAATGAACTAATTTCAAATTTAACTAAAAGTTAAGAGACCAAAAATATATTTACACTAAAATAAATAATGTCTCTTTATTTTATAAAAGTTTGAATGACTATTTATAAATTTCTTTTTGTGCCTTTGACAAAAAGAAAAAGAATTTTTCTACACTTTGTCATATAAGTATGTTCTATCGAATTGTACATATGGCTTGTAAAAGAGAAATTCATCGATGCATAACTAGAAATTTCACAACAATCTTTTGAAGCAAAATTTGTTGTGCACTAAATCTTTACCTTAATATTAGTCACGGTTTTCTTGGTATTTGAAGGAATAATTGGGAATACATTGTTTCCTAGTAGTTGTCGTTCTTGTTAAACAACATAGGATAAAATCTTGGAAATGGGGACAAAGACTACTTTGATCCTATGTTGATATGATGATTGGATTGAATTGATGAATGATACATTGGATAAAATATATAATTTAAAAGTTACATATATAATCCAAGTGGTATATTGTTGGATACTTAATTTAATATTAGTCTTATATATGAATAATTATATATTAAAGATATTAAGGACATTTACTTCTGTTGTGGCAAATTAAAAGTGATCAAATGATATTAAAGTAGGTTGGCAATTATGTATCTCAAAATGTTATGGAATCTTTAATGTATAATAAATTAAAGAGTAATTCTATTTTGTAATGGGTAAATAGAAATACCAAAGGATAATATCATTTTTTAATAAATAGGTCAGGTTACCATATCATATTTCTTCTTTTTCTATTTTGTGGCACCCCATTATTATTAAGAAAGAAGAAGATAATTAAAGAGTTCTCTCAAAAAAAGATGTGTTGATCTAGAAGGTTAAACCTCTCCTCTCTATTATCATTATGAAGTTAGGTATCCTTTTACTTTTAGTTGTGATTATTAATATGATAGATTCAGATTTATATATATGATAGCCTTTCCATCAAAGGCTTAATTTAAGTTTGGTTCTTATAGTAGAAATCATATGACTTACGATCAAGAACGTTTTAACGAGTTCAACAAATTTGATATTTCTAAAGAATTAGAATGGAGAACAAATTGTTGTGAAAGGGACAAGAAAAAATGGAACTAAAATTTATTTAGGTATCGAATTAACTTTTGATGTCTTAAAATTTGTTAAGTATTTTTCATATGTTACATAAAGGTTATAAGGTATCCTTTTAAAATGATTTTTTTTATTAAATATGCAAACAACCTAAAAATATTCAAAGTTTATTATGAAAAACCAAATATTTACTTTGAATTTGATGTAAGAGGAGTTGACTACAAATGGAGAAGAAATAAAAGAAGTATTAGAACTAAAAGTGATGGATATCTCTTAACCAAGTTTGATGTCCAATAGAATCAAGTGAAAAAAGAACTACAATCTAACATCTATAGAATGTCTAATATTATTACCGTGAAATCTATAATATATAAAGAAAATGAAATTGATAAGAGAAGAAATATAATAAAATATGTCAGATTGAATGAAGGTGTAATTTCATAAAAAAGAAAAAAAGAAAATTAAGACATATATATATATATATATATAAAAGAGAGAGAAAACCAAACATTAAAGTGATAATCAAAATTTCAAACTTCAAATTCAATAAATTTATATTAAGTAAAGAAGAATTTTAAACACTCAATATCTTTTTATTTAAATTATTTTTTGGAAAGCTTTTCAATTTTTGTATACTATCTTTTACATAAATATAAAAATATATTTATGTATTATTTAAATTTAAAAAATATTATATAAATACTTCATATTTTGTCAAATTTAACTATATATACAAAATACATCAATAAACTACAAAAAAAAAACTTATATAATATATCTTTTCTATTTACAAAAAGTGCAAAATCTCGATAAAATGAAGAGTACTCGCGTCATGCTCGTGCAACTTTCAAATTGGGAACGCCATTGTAATGTGGAAGCATGAAATCGTGCGTCAGGCACGTGACAATGCTTAATAACATTGGGTCTATTTTCTTTTAATCCCTAAGGAAAAATACAAAAATTAAATTTAAGAAGAAAACATTGATAAATTTTAATTGTTTCACCTCTTCACTTAACTAGAGAATTATAATTATTAAATAATACATAAGATATGTTTTATAAAGGAATCAAAATTAAAATTTATAAAGTGAAGATTATTTTATTCTCTCCTATACTTTTTCTAAATTTTTCTTTTTAATTTGTTCATAAATTAATATTAGATTATAAAGAAAATCATCTATTTATCTGTTTTATTTAAAAAAATCAAGATAATATTAAAAGAACACGATATTATAACTTATGATTAAAAAAGCTAAATATAAAGCACAATTTAATATATTTGTAACATTTAAAATTTAAATCAAATTATTATAATACTTAATTAAAAGTTTTAACAACATAAATCAAGATGCATCGATGATAACAAGTTTATATTTAAAATAAAAAATAAGCATTTTCACAAACCGATATCAACTATTTCTTTTTTATGGTTATAGACGTGATTAACTCCATAAAGTAATTTATTTAAGTTAGGTAATTTGTGTAACATCCCATTTAATAGTTTTTCACACTATCAAACAAAACATTATATCATGATCGAACATAGCAGATAGTAGGGATAACAGTCATACACACAAAGTATAGGAATCTAGTACAATCCTCCAAACTGTTACATCTACGAATATATACATATATATATATATATATATATATATATATATATATATATATATACACACACACACACACACACCAGGTAAGGGTAGGTGGAAAGGATGCAAATCTACATAAACTCCAAAACGTACAGCCAAAAAAATCTATAACTACAGCGGACACTCCTTGCCAGGCTCCAACTCCTACTCAGGAGGGGTATCTCCATCTGATTTCTGCTCTACTCCCACCAAACATAGGTGATCATTGCAAAAAGATAATATGCAAAAGCAGACAACACAAACAAGAAGGGTAAGCTAACTGAAAGAAACAACATCAATACACTTCGCAATTAGAGATATCATTCATAGCATATAATTCAATCATAATTTATAGACTCGATATCCGGATTGTGTAAGTGACGTTGGAGCTCTTGGTGGCTTGCACTTGTAACGGTTCCCAAACTCTGCAGACTCTGGACACATGGAGTATTCACCCGATCGTTCCCAGGGTAAGTCCCCTCCACGTCTAAGACTTGATCAAGTCCGACGACGAAGACCTCCTGCTACTCCTCACGACATAATCTATTCTACTCTATCTGAGCTTGAATGATTATTGGAGTTTCAGGATACCAACCATTATAGATTCCTTACATCCTTACACACACTACAATTCCACTTGGATTTCCCTTGAAATTTCATTTTAACCTCATCTTCTCATAACTTATATTCATCTAAAAAGTCTAGCCTAGGCGAGAGGTTATCTCGCTCAGGCGAGCCAGTCTCGCCTAGGCGAGACACTAATAGTGCAAAAAGAGAAAAACCTGGGCGAACTCTCGCTCAGGCTAGACTGGTTTGCCTAGACGCGATCGTATCTCGCTCAGGCGACTCCAGCTCGCCTAGGCGAGACTTCGCGCAGGAACAGAGGTGCGTGTCCTGATGCTTTCGCTCAGGCGAGAGTAACTCGCCTAGGCGAAAATACCAGGTCACAAACCTATTCCCACATGCAACATACCAGTTTCTATCAATCATCAAGTAATTTTTCACCAATTCACGCAATACAAACACAAATTCATCACTCAATTACATAATTCAAGCTCATCCATGGATTTTATATTCAAATTTGAGAAGAGGAGTTAGCTTCCCTTACCTCTATATATCTTCCTAACTAGCTAGGATCCTCCCACCCAAGAGCACTTCAGTTGTACCACTTAGTAAGCTGAAAGTGCAGATTCCAAGTATGAGAAGGGTTTCCAAATTAACTCAACAGGAATGGGTTCTACAGATTTCGAATTAGAGAGGAGTGTAGAGGTTTGGAGTCACTTACATGGAGGAAAAGGGATCGTAGCTGAGGGGAGGAGTCCTGAATTAGCCTCAGGTCTGGATTTCTGTAGCAGAGGGAGAGAAATTCAGATGATCAGGCAGAGAGGGCAGAGGAAGAGGAGAGGGAGAAAGATGCAGTGAATCGTGGTGTGGTTTTCTGTTGTGTGAGTGGCAGAGAGAAGAAAGATTAAGGAAAGCAAAGAAATTGGGTTCTTACAATTTGTATCAAATAAGCATCTAAGTGATATTAGTTTAATATAAAATATTAAATAATTTAGCATTAAATAAATCATGAAATATATTTAAAAAATAAAGTAAAATCTGGAAAAGTTATATGATAAGTTATGCTTGTATTGAGGTGCTTAGCATTTTTTAGTTATTGAAAGCATGGCATTGTGAATTGAGTAGTTGACCTAAAACGCTTATCCTAACTCTATAAATGGAGGATTACACTCTTGCATAAACTATACTTCGTAATAGAAATACTCTTTCGAATTTTTTCTCTTTTTCAAATAAGCATAGGATGAAATTGCATGCATGACACACTAACATTACACAATAACATTGGTAAAATCACTAATTTATACATCATTATTATGAGAATCGAAATATAATATTTTAAAATATTACTTCTAATAAAGAGAAAACAATGTCATGATGTTTATGTGTATTTTAGTCTGTGTAATCAAAATATTTTGTTGGAAAATTTAATTATTATTAGTTTAAGTCTTACGAGTAAGGCGATAAAGATAAATATTTAATAAGATGAGAAATATGAATATTATATAAGAAATAAGATTTATAAATTCATTGTGTTGGGCTAATGAAAATAATACATCTTGAAAAATCTCATATCAGGTAGGATAAGTTAAGGAATGAGTGTTAGCGACAATATAATGAGTTATAAGTAACTCTAAGTCCATAATATTTCTTGCCTAAGTCAAAAATACTTTAAACTTGTGTTAAATATTTACTTTGAAGAGTGTCTACTTGGGAGGGTTATGTGCTATACAAATTTTCACGTTATTATATAGTTATCTTTCTTGAAGTTTTTTCTAACAAGAGTGATATCAAATTTTTATGTGAGTTGAATTCATTTTTTATTGATGTCATGTCTCCCTAGTAAATCATTTGAAATACTTATTAACTCTATTATAATTCATGACTAGTTTTGATAACGGACTCAAACAAATTTTATATTGAAAGTTTATTTATTTATTTTTTCTTACAGAAAGTAAGACAAGAGTTATTAAAGGAGTGTTTATTTGAATTAGATTCATATTACATTAATATTGTCTCTCCATCACATTTGGATTCATGTTAACTAATATTTTAGCATTCTATCTCCTTAGATAAATGTTGTTAAAGTAATCATCACATTTGGATAGTTCAAATGACAACATTGTGGATGGAGAGATCTTTGGCTTTATTTTGAAACGTTTATCCTAATTATGGAACATTCTCAGAGATAGAATTTGGGACAAGGAGTGACTGGGTTATTTTTCCCAGCAGTAGCCACGTGTAAAATTCTGTTGCTAAAAGAATATGAATAATGTCAACATGACAATGTAATTTTAATGTTATCTTGGAATGGAACGCCCCAGAAAAAAAGGAAACATATCATTGGATGAAAATCTGCATTGAAATGATAAACTTCTTTTTTTTTCTCTCTCTGTTTTTCATTTTCCAAGTGCGATCAAATACCAAAGGAATCACCTCTAGTTTTCTGCATTCCCATTCACAAATATACTGAAATATGACAACACAGTTATTGACATTGTGAACGTGACCTTATTTTCTTACTATTCCATCTACGTGAATGTTAATTCTCTCATGCTATTTTTAAAGTGGAAAATATTATATTCACATTTGCCATATTAAAATTTTGAACAATAATAAAACAGTAGTACTGGAAATTTTCATAGAAAAATCAAATGCCGAAGAGTCGATATAAGAATTAAGTCTTGAAACAAAGAATGTTTATTGAAAAAAAATCATGAAGAGGTTATTTATCTATTTATATTTTATCAAAAAGACTTTGATATTCTACTTAAAAGTAATTGGGAATTCTTCACTTGAGCTTTAGAGTATATTGTTCTGATTTTAATATTACTTTCTCATGAATCAATTGTGTTAGTTATAAAACTATTATAACTTTATAATTGAGCGGATTCAATCCTTTTAACCAAATTTTTGTTAAGTTTATTTGATGTTTCATATGCGTTTCATGATAATTTATTAGTTAACATTGAAACAAAAATGTGTCAAACGGTATAAACAACTTAAATGCTATCATGAAATATATTTGAAACGTTAAATAAATCTAACAAAATTTGGTTGAAAAGACTAGATTTCTAAAGTTGGAGACTAAATTGAATCAAAGTTTCAAAAAGAGACTAATTCCAATTTTGACTAAGAGTTGAGGGACAAAAACATATTCAACCCTTATTTTATTATAGTTTTAACATTGTTTTGTAATTGGTCAGTTGTACTAAATAAAACTGTTAGTTTTAACTAGGGATGTCAAAAAAATTTGTACTTGTGAGTATTCGCGGATAAAATTCACAACGGGTAAGAAATGGATACCCGCGGGTAACGAGTACGGATATTTTTAATACTTGCATGTTAACGGGGAAGGTATGAGTATCATAATATCCGTACCCGTGGATATCCGTATCTGCTATACTCTAATTTAAATTAAAAAAAATATGATTAAAATATTAACATATTGATTTTGAATGAGTTATTTTTTTATCAATTAGTTTTAAAAAAAATCATTTCTTTGTAAACTGTCATTCAACACTATTTAAATGCGTTATTTGGGCTTTGTTTAAAATTTATGAATGTTATGTATTGTATTTTATTTGAATTTACGATTAAAATATGTTGTTAAATATTTATTTTTAGTTTTTTTGTAAATACCTGCGGATACCCGTGGATAATTAGAAATTTATGCGGATACCTGCATAACGGATATTCAATGAATATGGATACGAGTACGATACAAGTATTTATCCAACAGATAAGGTACGTGAGCTACTATTAGTACTCTACCCGCCTCGTTCACGTCCATGGTCTTAACATTATTTTCTTATTGACCAACTTTGCAAATTAAAATCCTTGTAACTTTAACATCATTTTCTTTATGGTTAGTCATGTCAACTAAAATTGTTATAGTTTTAACATTATTTTTTCGATGCCCAATTATGCTAATAAAAATCAATGTATATTTAAACTATATGATCAAACTTCAACGGGTTATATTATATATGAGTTCACATTAAGCTACTTGTAACCCAAATAAAAAAAAATGGCTCGTTGAATACGATAATTGCTAAGCATTTCTACAAAAACAAAATTAAAAATTCACAAAATATATTAGAAAAAAATATTATTAATTATCTATACAAATAAAATATTGAAAAATATTAGTAAATATAGTTTAAGCTAACATAACAATCATAAATTTTGCTTCATAAATAATTAAAATATTTACTTCATTAGTTATGAAAAATATTTAATTGAGAACATTTAGCTTTAGATACAAGAAAATCCCTCCTTAACAACCAATTTTAATGATAAAAAGTTGTTATTAAAATAGTCACTATTATAAATTAAAAATTATAATTAATTTTTAAATTAATTTTTAAAATTTAGCTACCAAAGTTTTAGTTACCAAATAAAACTAGTCAGTGGTCACTAGTCATCGCTTTTTTTACAATATTAATTTTTAAATTAGTCTTTAATTAATTAATTAATGACCAATTATGATTTTTTATTTATAATACTGATTATTTTGTAACTAATAATTATTTATTTTATAAATTATTATCTAAATTGGTCATGTGACTAACAATTATGGTGAAATGAGATCTCCTTTTATATATATATATATATATATATATATATATATATATATATATATATATATATATATATATATATATATTAAGATGTATCGTAGTAATTAAATAATAATTTTACTTTTAGTATAAAAAAATGCAAATAATAAAACTACAAGTTTAATTTTATCTACAATATATATTTTTTTAATAAATATTAAAAGAATATTATAAATATTTTTTTCATGCGGTTATAAAATACCAAAGATTATTTTGATAAATGAATATTAGTTTATAAGATTACAAATATTCTAATAGTACGGAGACAAGTGAAGGAAAATTCGATCATTTTTCAAAAGAGAAAAAAAAAAAATCAAAGATTGAATTTTGTTTTCTTTAAAAATGTAAAAGAATTGTTTTATCTTTAGAAGTGAACAAATTTTAGTTTTTAGTCTTTTAAGTTTAAAATTCATTTCTTTTAATCTCT
>Ga0209589_1012375_pt1 | contig 11605 bp, 4 predicted proteins | sample CowpeawhiteBW_FD_187525 | JGI IMG/M metagenome (GOLD analysis project Ga0209589, IMG submission 187525) | Root nodule microbial communities of legume samples collected from California USA - Cow pea white BW (SPAdes) (version 2) | ecosystem: Host-associated > Plants > Roots > Nodule | place: USA...
GAAATTTGTGGTATGTCCGAGAAAAAATCGACAATAATAAAAAAAATGGTCATTGGTCAGCTCGACTTCATGATTATAAGTGTGGAGCTGGTACGAATTTTTGTTCCTTCCAAATCTAATATTTTCAAAAGTTACCCATTTCCATAATAATGAAATCGGATTGCACCATTCTCGTAAGAAAAAGGCGTAGATTACTTATAGTTGGACAATTATATGAATGCGAAATTATTATCTGATCTAGAAACATTAGGGGATGAACTGCTTCCAATTTAATTGCTGGCAATCTAAAACACTCTATTTTAAGGGGTAATCTGGTTGACCAGAACAGAGGTTTCTGACTGCCATAACCACTCTTCACTCAACAGCCCTAACTATACAGGCTATGGAATGATAGTTGCCTTAATAAAACTGAACCCCAAAGTTTTTCAAGGGTTTCAACAGTGGCAGGTCGCTTTATTTTCAAACGGAAGCTTCGATCGTCATCTCTTCAAAAATATGAACTGATGAATATTAAAACAGGTTGAAGAAAACATCTCTTGACTGTGTTTAATTCATATTATTTCTCTTGTTTCTGAGCAGGAACTCAGCCACTTCCATGGAACACCATGCTTAAAATACTTATGGGTGCAGCTCGGGGATTAGCTTTCTTTCATGCCAACCAAAATAAAGTTATATTCAAATATTTCAAGGCCTCAAATATACTTCTCGACAAATTTAGAAAAGTAACTAGTTTATATGATGTTCAACTTTAATGATATTCGATGTGAGATTTAGCTTCGGACTCGAATTCCCAAGAGCGGCGTAACCACGGGTGCCATGATCCTGGTAGTTTCATAGGATTTATTTCCGTGAGGCAACAATTTAGCCGAGGTAAAATCTGATATTTTTGCATTGTAATTCTGTACGATACAAAGCAATCGCTTATCAAAATTATATGAGGAATTTAACACTTAAATTTAAAAATATTATCCACTCATAACATCACCGGGTCTATAGAATTGAAAACACTAGAAAAAGACAATGAGAACCAAGATATTGCCTCTTTAAAGTTAAATGTTAACACATGGAGAAAATTTTTCAAAAAAGTTTAACTAATAAAACAAATGATGGGGTCGAAGTTAGAAACTCCCCATTCATCCCAACTTGATACTGTATTTGATTTGGATTCCAATACGACAAACAACATACGAACAAAAGCTAACTGACCCCGTCGAGAAGTACATTTGAGGCCTTGAAATATTTGAATATAACTTTGTTTTGGTTGGCGTGCAAGACCCAACACGAATATATGGCAACAGGTAACTATATCTGCACATAATTGATAATTCTGTGTTTTTAATTTATTAATTGTACCACACTTAGCCGATCCAACCAAATAATAATAATAATAAACAATCACCATATATATGCGGAACAAATAAAGTAACCGGGCTAAGCCGATCTAAGTCTAACCAGCCTAAGTCGACAGAAGAATAATAGCGGCCTAAGCCGCTAAAAGAGTAGCCAGTCTAGATCGGTCACTCTGAAAAACTTAACGAAATCAAAGCACTTCTAAGATTCATCAAGCCCACAATAATCAAACTAAGGGTCTGGGCTAAGGCTCAGGCCCACCTACAGCCCAAACAAGGGTCCAACCCATGACATGGCCATACATAATTAATAATCTATAGATATTCATGGACCCCACGAATTAAAGGTATGCATTCATTACTTCCCTAATCACAGATTTGACTTTCTTAGAGATTTTGCCGATTTGAGCTTCGGAGGTCCTTCTGCAGGTAACCTCTCTTGGGTCCAAACCGACCATACCGAGATACCCATAAACGATATGTATCAATCGGGAAGAAGCCTACTGAAGAAATGACGGACCATGATAAGGTAATACTTATATCTAACATATCTTATTTGTTCTCTACAAGAACATTAATGTTTCGCAAAGCATAATATGAACCAAGATTTACATGCTATGCAAGAAGCAAACGGAAGAAAAATGTAGGGCTTTTTTGCAGGTTTATTGGGTTTGAGGAAGTATTATTTGTTTTTATTTCACATGGAAGACACTTAACAGAAAAAGAAAATTTAAAGCATTGTTTTGTGAAAGTGAGTCAAAGACAAGAAAACAGAAAGTTTCCTTAAAACAAGCAGCAATGAACGTTTTTCTGGAAGATGAAATTGGGAAGGTAGACTAAAAATAAGGAATAATGAAGTCTAATGCTTTGACCCAAACCGACCAAGAAGGCAGCGTAGCTTGGTTAAATGGACCAAGCCTTTTCTCTCTCCCAGAAAAAGTTGAAAACAGTTATGGATGCTAAGATAGAGGGTCAATTTACCCAAAGCTGCATTACAAGCAGCACAACTTACTCTAAAATACCTACAGCCATGATCCTAAACAACGTCCTTCAATGAAAGAAGTTCTTGAGGGATTGGAAGCTATTGAAACCATCCATGAAAAATCCAAGGAATCCAAAACCCGCAATTCTCACCACAAAACACTTCCAATTTAGTTGTTGGCTCCCAATAATACCAAATTTGAGGTACAAATAATCATCACTGTATACTTTGATCCTCTTAAAACTTTGAGAACCTATACTATAAAGAAAATAAGACCACTTGAGTTCATAATAAAGAATTTAGAAAAAAAATTTGATAAACACGATCAGTGTCATCATTAGAAAATTGTGTTGGTCTTAGAATAATATTTCATTGGATATCCTCATGTACAATAGGGATTGTAATATAGCTTTGTGCTTTTCAGATAGCTTTCTTTTCAACAGAAGTAAAAAAAATCATGGCTTAGGCGTTTAGTTTGTGTTTGTATGAAATATTTTAAAAATCGAAATGCATTCTATTTGAATGATTTCAAGTTAATTTATTTTCATTTTCTAAATAACTTGTTTAGAATAATTAAGATATTTTACATTTTAATTTTATATTTGGATAAAACAATTAAACTTCTTGTGTGATAAAGTTTTATTTTAAGAATATTTATTTTTGGCTTAATTATATTTTGAGTACTTATTAAATTTGAACACTTCCACTTAAGTGTCTAATAAATTTGTGCGCTTTAATGGTCCTTAACATTTTAAAACTTTTGGATTGAGACCCTACACTTAATTAAGTGTTGTTGTTAACTTTGTGATGTGACACTTACACGTTACTTTCTATAAATATTGTCACATAATATTTCGTTGTTATAAGAGACTTCTGATTACGAGATCTTTTCCAAATATTTACTGCATATAAGGAAAATTGTTTTTAAATTTAATTAAAATTATAAATTATAACATTAAAAAAATAAAAAAAAATACAAATTTACAAAAATATAAAACTTGTAAAATTATGAAAACAAAATTATAACATTAAAAATTTAAAAATATTAAATTACAACAATTAACAAATTATAAAATTATAAAAATATATAATTTCATAATTACGAAATTATAAAAATATATAATTTTGTAATTTGTTATTTTTGGTAATTTTATATTTTTTAATTTTTAATTTTGATTTTATAATTTTTCAGTTACATGTTTTATATTTTTGTAATCTTTTATTTCTTTTAAATTTTTAAATTTTAATTAAATTTAAAAACTATTTAAATACAGTAAATAAATTTTAAAAGATCTCGTTATCACCATCTTTTTAACAAGTGGCGACATTCATGGAAGGTGACAGTGCAAGATAATTATCGTATCAGTCCTATACCAAATTTAACATTCGCACCGTAGGGACTTAATTGAAAAGTTTTAAAATTTTAAGGAAAGATCGACAAAAATTTATTAGAGACTCAATTGAAAGTTCCAAATTGATCAGAAAGGAACTTAAAACATAATCAAGCTTTTATTTTAAAATATAAATAATTTATACTGTTTAAGGTCTAGAGGGTCATAGTGTGAAGTCCTAAGTGAGAAGAATTTTAAATTCCACCTAGTTTAAGGGTATTTGAATTTCTACTAATATAGTTTATTAAAAAACTTTAAAAAGATGCTTGTATTTTGAATCTTTTTAATTTCTCTATCCAAACAAAGCATTTCATTACAAAAAAAATAAATTAAATTCTTCAAAAAAATAAATTGCTTAATTAAAATACTCTATCCAAACACACCATTGACTTTTGATTACCTAAACAGAAATAAAAAATGTTATAACAATCGGAAGGCACTCATTTAAAAGCTAAATATTTTAATGGTATAATTACTTATTTGGTCCCCTAATTTTTTTCGTTTAGTTCAATTTGATTCTCATATTTTTTGTTGGTTCAATTTAGTACCCAATTATTTAATAGGGTTCAATTTGATCATCTATGTTAAGTTGAAGTTAACATTGTATCTGTATAGAACATGTGTGAAGCCATGAAATTTTTTAATTTTTTTTAATTTTTTAATTTTTAATTTTTTTTCTAAAAAATTATAATCTGCCATGTGTCATGTTGTTGTCGTGCCACGTGACAGTTTACAGTCATGACACGTGATCATGATAATAGTTGTTTTCAATATAATCCTTTATTAAAATGTTTGGTTCAATTTAGTACTCCAATTCTTGAAAACGATCCAATTTTGCCTTTTCCAATTTGAGACCAAATTAGTAAATAAGTTTAATTACAATTTATATATATTTTACAATAATTATTTTGAATTTATGCATTAAATCATTTCACCTAAATATTCAAATTATTTTATTTTTACATCTTTACCTTTATAATTTTTTACACGTGAAATGTTTTACGCTTCTAAAAAATAAAATAATTTGAATATTTGGGTGTAGTGATTTGATGTATAAATTCTAAAAAATTATTATAACATGTATATATAAGTTATAATTAAACTTATTTACTAATTTCGTCTCAAATTGAAAAAGACAAAATTGGATCATTTTAAACAATTGGAGTACTAAATTGAACCCAAAATTTTAATAGAGAATTAAATTGAAAACAATTATTACCACTACCACGTGTCATGACTGTAAACTGCCATGTGACACAACAGTAACATGACACGTGACAGATTATAAAATTTCAGAAAAAAAAAAATGTAAAAGAAATTAAAAAAAAATTAAAAATTTAAAAAATTAAAAAATTCTACGGCTTGACACGTGTTCTGTATGGACACAGTGTTAACTCAAACTTAACGGAAAAGATCAAATTGAACCCTTTTAAATAATTGGGGTACTAAACTGAACCAACAAAAAATATGGAGACCAAATTGAACTAAACCAAAAAAATTAGGAGACCAAATCAATAATTATACCTATCTTAGCATCTCGAACAATAATGGTTTATGATAGATTTTTAAACAAACAATACGAAAATGAGGATCAAAAGGTATTTAGCCTACAAATTATACTATGTTGATATTTTAAATATTTTTTTAATATATTTTAAAATATCAAAATTTAATGATAATAAGTATATTATAAAAACACAGTAAAAAAAAAAAAGAAATCAATAAAAAATCCAAATTGATCTCGTTTCTCCTTTCTATTTCACTGGCATAGACAAAAATATTTATTTCAAAAATTAATTTATAATGACACCTATGACAACTTGGAGTTAAAAAATGTTAGTCAACTTATCATTTTCCAATAATGATCTGATCTAAAACCAGTAGGGATGATCTGCTTTAAATTCAAGATTCAAGGGCTGGCAATCCAAAACACAATATGGTTAACCAAGTGACAACCAAAACCAGAGGTTCCTGACTGCCATAAGATGGGTCTCTGCTTCTCTGTTGCTCCATGGCTTCATTACTCCTCTCTCAACCGCCGTCACTCTCGAGGCAAGTTATCAAAATTTCCGCGCCATTTCTAAATTCATCCCAAAACAGGAAACGATTCGTTACTTTCCTCCGATTCGAATTTTCCCATTAGTGGTTCGGTTCCTCTGTTTTCAGGTTCATCAGACATTCACGGCAGCAACGTCGAGTCCTGCGGAACTATCACAACCACCAGGATAAGAAAGAGTCAGTTTTCCGTGAGAGAAAGCATTGAAAGCGAATGCTCTCCTCTTCCTTTTCCCGGTGGCCAAATTCTGAAATTGCCTGAGTTGAAGGTGTTCAGTTTTGAGGAGCTGAAATCTGCCACAGGGAATTTCAGGTCCGACAGATTTCTCGGTGAAGGTGGGTTTGGCAGCGTTTACAAGGGATGGTTGGATGAGAACAACCTCACCCCCGCCAAACCAGGCTCTGGAGTGGTAGTTGCCATCAAAATATTCGACCCGGAAGGTTGTCAAGGGTTTTCACAGTGGCAGGTCGCTTTGTTTTTAACTCTTTCATTTACATTTTTTAAACTTTGACTTTAAATTTTTAATGAACCGAAACACTTCCATCTTTATATTAAAGTTCTTGCTATCTTGTTATGCATGTTAGCAATTGAATACAAACTTTTCTTTACAATGTTGGTACAGTTAGATGAACTTGTCCTGTTCCATGTTCCGTGTTCCATGTTCCAGAGAACATGCCAAAACATGCCAAAACATAACTGGCTAAATGTTTATCATTCTATCATGTTGTAATTTTACTTGAGTTGTTATTTAAACGTGATTTTGTGTTGGTTGGAAAATGCAGTCTGAGGTAAACGTTTTAGGAAGGCTTTCTCACCCCAACGTGGTGAGGTTATTGGGGTACTGTTGGGATGAGGATCAGTTTCTTCTTGTGTATGAATTCATGCCAAAGGGAAGCTTAGAGAATCATCTATTCAGAAGTATGAATTGAAGACAATTAAAACAGGTTAAAGAAAACTTCTCTTGACAGAGTTTAATTCATATTACTTGTCTTGTTTCTGAGCAGGAAATCATAGCATGGAACCACTTTCTTGGAACACCCGGCTTAAAATAGTAATCGGTGCAGCTCGGGGATTAGCTTTCTTGCACGCCAACGAAAATTTAGTCATATTCAGAGATTTCAAGACCTCAAATGTACTTCTCGACGGGGTCAGTTGGTTTTTGTTCGTTGATGTTCGTATGTCATATGTTAACATATAACCTGAAAAAGGCAATATCTTGGATTCTCATTGTCCATTTCTTAGTGCTTTCAACACTATAGACCCGGAACAAGTTGAAGAATATTACATGATGTTATGAGGCATAATAGTTTTAATGTAAGTGCAAAATTCCTCATAATTTTGATAAGCAATTGCTTTTTATCGTACAGAATTACAATGCAAAATTATCAGATTTTGGGTTGGCTAAGGTGGGACTATCTGGGGGACAACCACAGGCAACTGCCAGGATCATGGGCACACATGGTTATGCCGCTCCAGAATATGTCGCAACAGGTAACTGTATCTGCACATAATTGACAATTCAAGCAGCTTTAAACTATGTTTTCAATTTATTAGTGTTTCGCAAAGCATAATATGAACAAGATTTGCATATGCAAGAAGGAAATGGAAACAAAATGTAGGGAGAATGAACGGTTTATTTGGTGTGAGGAAGTATTATTTGTTTTTATTTCACATGTAATTACTTAAACGACACCTGACTTCTTGATTTCAAAGACATTGTTTTGTGAAAATAATCCAAAGACGAGAAAACAGAGAAAGTTTCCTTAAAAGGAACAGACCTTAATATTATAGTAGTAATGTAAAGCAATGAATGTATTTGTGGAAATGAAGTTAGGAAGGTAGTAAGGAATAATGGAGTCCAATGCTTTGACCCACCACAAACTAACATGTGTTTGAATTGTATGAATATTTGAACAGGGGAATTGTATGTGAATAGTGATGTGTATGGATTTGGTGTGGTGCTTCTTGAAATACTTACAGGCATGAGGGTAATTGACAAAAGAAGGCCAACAAAGCAGCAGAACCTGGTTGAATGGAGAAAACCATGTCTCTCTTCCAAAAAGAAGTTGAAAAGCATTATGGATGGTAGGATAGAGGGTCAATATTCAACCAAGGCTGCATTAGAAACAGCAAAACTTACTCTGAAATGCCTAAAGCCTGACCCTAGACAACGTCCTTCAATGAAACAAGTACTTGAGCGATTGGAAGCCATTGAAGATATCCATTGAAGATACCCAACTTTTATTTGTAATTTTTTCTTTCTTAATTTTTGCTTGATTGGTTTCAAGTTTAAAAGACAAAATAATCTTTATTTCTAAAATCAAATGACCTAAGGATTATATTCAAACTACCAAATTCAAAGAATTTTCATAATTCATTAGTTATCTTATAAAGAGTTTTACATGTGAAATAAATTGTCATCAATTCTTTCTAAATTTAATTTATAAGAGTAAGAGAATTTTGGATATCTGTTTAGATTTGTAATTAAATAATTTCGATATATACTTTTTAAACTTAAATCATTTTTTCCTTATCTGTGAATACAAAAACTATCCCATAACTATAGTCGAACTTTTAATTTTTTGGATGAACACATGTATGATGATGTATCTCTACCCGATTTATTTAAAAACTAGTTTCATTTACTTAATATATTTTTGTACTAAAATTAATTATCATACTATATTACCATTAATTAGTTTTATTGATTGTTTTAATGATTTACGTATTTGTTTTATCTTATTTTAACAATTAAAATTAATGTGTGTGTGAGTTCAGTAAAAAAATGGTACTATGGGTTGTTTAGTCATGGTCTGAATCATATTATGATAATGTTTGTCTTACACATTAATCTTCCGTTAAGAATCTAGATGTTTCTAGCGATCGGTGGTGTGCTAGTAGATTCTGATTCCTTTGCTAACATGTCTTTTGTAGAGGATGTCACTCCTATTTGTAATAATTTGTAGGGTTTACAACATTTCGATTTACCTTATAGTAATTTTGTGTTGAGAAAAAGAAGAAGATGAATATCTTTTTTCAATAAGGAGTTTTGATGATGATGATGATGATGACTTATGAACATATAAGGAAGACTTATGATGATCCATGAAAAAATGTTGAAGACTTTAAAGAATGTTTGGATTCAAAAGACACATTGAAGGCTTAAGAGTTTAGTTGTTTAGGTCTTGTAATCTATGTAAGTTATTTAAAATAGTTAAATTAGTATGTCAATAGTCAAAAAGGCAAAACTCGAGCATTAGAGCACCAAGAAAATTTTACTTATTTGTAAAACTCACTCGAATAATCGATTATTCTTAGTGATAATTGATTATCTCAGTTAGAAGTGATTTTTAATAAAAGTCTTTATGATAATCGATTATCATCGGTTGATAATAGATTATTCCAATTGATAATAGATTATCACAGCGAGAAAAATATTGTTATAAAAGTTTTTATGATAATAGGTTATTACTTATGATAATTATTTGTGAGAGTTGTAATTTAACTTTTCATATTCTTAATCTAATTTCTAAATAGACTTCTATAAATAAAGTGGTACGCTTTCGTTTAGAAATACAGAAGTTAGAGAAGTCTGAGTACTTGAGAACTCTTTGTGGTAAGACTTTGAAAAATCTAATGTGGGTAGAACAATAATTTTCATCAAGCGAGATCTTGAGTAATTGAGTGATGTTATTGTTGCTAGGAGAAGCCGGTCATCCTTTTGTGTGATTCAAAGGAGATGTTCATTCCTTGTGTGATTCAAGGAAGGCGTCTTCATCTCTTGTGTGATTCAAAAGAGGTGTTTTCTAAATCTTAAACTTTCTTATCTAAGATTGTATTTGTGGTTTATTTTAATGATTGAGTTAATCTTGGTTTTTAGAGATTAACAACTGAATGTAGGGTCTTTTTGATCTGAACCAATATAAATACTTTGAAACAACCTAATTATTTGAAGTTTAAGAAAACTCATTTTGTGGAAGAATTGAAATTAGATTTTAAATTGATTAATATATTTGATGAAAGGGAATTTTAATACCAAAGAGGATGATGAGCTAGTTCAAATTATAAAAAACTTGATAAGGATAGGTAAAGTTGATATTAAACTTACCAAAGGACTTCTAAAAAGTAATAATGAATTTTAAAGATTTTATGAGATTTGATCTGTGAGTTATTAGGTGTTGCATTGCATTAGTTTCCTATTTTCCACCAACATATTTTTTGCCATAATAAATATTTTTGTATTTGTGTATAATGTAATTTTATTATGGATTTTGTATGGTTTTTACATGTTTTTCTTTTCTCTTTTTAATAAAATTTTCATAATAATGTCTAATATGAGTTTATTTAGAATTTAGAAAAAAAAATCTTAAAAATAATAAATATGATTTAAAATTGATGCAACTCTTACATCCCCTGACATTTCTTCCACACTTATTCAAACATAAGAACCCATATTGTAAACTAAATTTTACCCAAATTAATCAATTTTTCATAGTATTTGTTTCGGCAATCTTCCATTTCTAGAATATTTTTATAAACGTGTACATTTGCTTCTGAAGTCAAACAAAAATTTCTAACATTGCAAAACAATCTTCAAACTTCTTTTGCTCTACATAAATATCACTAAGAAAAGGGTTCAAAAAAGTTAACAAAAGACAGATGAAGAAAAGAAGTAAGAAAGGAATCAGTAACAGTGGAAAGAAGAGAAGTTCAAATTGAGAACTATAACCACTTAATAATGAATCTTTTTCGCATAAACTTTTTGCTTTGATTATTGATTGATTGATGCATATTAATTACAGTTCAAATTCAATATACATATATAGTACTTTGTATTTAAAGAAAGAATGTATAATTCAAGTACACCTCTTAGTCTAGTGTGGGTTCTAAATTAATATAAATAACAACATGGCATCTGTTTGAGACGTTGATTTTCTTATTAATTAACATAAAAAGTAAAGAAAATTAAGGTTGGACTGGGAGTACACTTTGACCCATTTTTTTATTTTATTTCTACCTTATCTTGAGAAGTTCACGTGGCATCATTTTGAGAAGTTCATTTTCTTATTAAATAACATAAAACGTGAAGATAATTAAGGTTTTTAACTTATTTCTACCTGAAAATCTGATTTGGATGAGGATGAAGGCTTAAATTTTAGTTTTTCAGTTATGCATGCTCATCTTTCTATATTTTTATGTATGCATGTACTGTGATGCGTGAACCATAGTTTTAAATATATATTTGGATGTATTGAGAATCATGTGGCACTGTTGCATTTATTTATCTGTGATGATTATTAAAGAATAAAATTTTTCTTGTGGTTGTAGAATGCAACCAAAGAGATAGTTGAACTCATTCACAGAACACACCTTCCACAAAGAGGCAGAAAACTCCACCTCTAACATAACAAACCCCTGCCTCAGCATTAGAGAGGCCTGAAGAGGATATACTCCAATATCTGGTTTTAGATAATATCTCACCCTAGGGTTCAAGTTCCTCACTAGGATTTACATAAATTTGATAATATCTGGGTTTATATATTGAGTTTGAAACCCATTTAGAACAAAAGACCCTGAATCCTTAAGCATTAGAGTGGAGAACATATAACTATCTCTATCTAAATAAAATAAACCTTTATGATATCATTGAGGGAGGGAGATACATTGAGTGTTCCTTACCAAGTCTATATACAGATCTACTTGAACAAAATATATATATATATATATATATATATATATAAAAAAAATATATATATATATATATATATATATATATATATATATATATATATATATATAATATTTTATATACTTAGTGTTTCTAAAA
>Ga0209589_1012378_pt1 | contig 11604 bp, 5 predicted proteins | sample CowpeawhiteBW_FD_187525 | JGI IMG/M metagenome (GOLD analysis project Ga0209589, IMG submission 187525) | Root nodule microbial communities of legume samples collected from California USA - Cow pea white BW (SPAdes) (version 2) | ecosystem: Host-associated > Plants > Roots > Nodule | place: USA...
TAAAGACTTTGGGGAATTAGATGATAAATTGATAATTCAACATTTTCATCATATTCATACTATGACATACACAATGTATTCTTTAAATTTTAGCACATTAAAAATTACATAATACTTGTCTTTTCCAGTTATACAAGAATTTGAAATGTTAATGCAAGAGTCCATAAAAGAAGTAATTAATATACACAAGTACAAGTTTTTTTTTTTAATTTTATGCGGGTTTGCGGGCCGGCCCGCGCGGGCCGTGGGCTTGCGGGCCGTACCCGCACGGCCTACGGACTCACTATCCTGGCCCGCCCCACATTTTTTCTGCGGACCTGCAGGCCGGACCCGCGAGCCAGACCCTAATTGTCATTCCTAATAATCATCGTCGCTTACCAATGAAAAAAAGAAGTGTCGTCATTTACTTTGAAAGATGTATGAATGAATGAATCATTATTATAAGTCACTTTCTGTAATCGTTAAAATTTCTTTTTCTAATGGTGAGTCATTAAGATCTTAATAGAAAAACGACTAAAATGTTAAATATTGTGTGTAATTGAAATTTTCCTTGATGTTCAACCTTGATTGATATGTTGTTTTCGAAAACGTTTTTAGTGCAATTAAAAGCAAAAAAAGGAAATCAAGATAATACATTAGGTAAAGTGGAGAATGTCCATAAGATTTTAAGTATTATTTATTCAAAAAATTGAAATAGTTAAATAAACTTGTTAATAATAATGTTTTGCATCAGAGCTAATTATATATATAACACATAAAGTTTGGTTATTGAATCATGATGGGCCTGGTTACAAAGAAAGTGATTGAATATCCAACAAAACATAATGCATTTTAGTGAGACATCAACCCGAAGTTGCAGCCATAAATGACATAAACATGTCAGAATACAAACAATTCATCTACCAAATAAAAAGTTTAAACCAAAAATTCCATAATCAACCAAATAATTGTCATCCTCTTAAACGCAATAACATTTTCTATTGTTATTGAATGTGATATATACAGTAGTGATATTCCTACATACACTTATTTTTCATTATACTGTGAAAATAATTTTGTAACTTTGTGACGAAGAATTTATGTTAATATATGTTGTATACAATATTTTTTAACAATAATAATTATTATTACAATGTCATGACTAGAATTAATCATAACTAATGAATTGTGAAATGTAGAAAACAAAGTAATTTTATATTTGCAAAATATATATATATATATATATATATATATATATATATATATATATATATATATATATATATATATATATATAAGTTTTATTGAAGAGATAAACTTAAAGTAATTATTTCCTTTAAAATTTAAGGATTAAATATATTTTTAGTACATAAACTATTATGTAAAATTATATTTCGTTCATATTCTAAAATTTGATATTGTTTGATCTCCAAACTTTAAAACTTAAAAAATGAACGAATGTAGTTCTTCCCTCCAAACAATGATAAGGATTTGTTTGTTTGACAAACATCATTGTCATATGTGCGTCCATATGTTATCTATAGATGATATCAAATTGAATATTTGCAACTATCCATATCTTTCATTCCAATTACATTCTAAACTACCTAAATTCTACATTTACCAAGTGTATAAATGAGTAAAAGCAATAGTTAAGTAGTATCAAACCCTCAATTCAAACATGGTTACAACCCCAAAGTCCAACCTTGTACCCATATTCTACATCACTTGCCAAAATAAAAGAGTTTCATCTCCATTCAACTCAAGAACCATATTTCTCCAAGACCCACAACTTAATCTCACATGCATCCACTTTCAACATGTCATTATAACCCACCAAATTCAATATATGTATATATATTTCTCATAAAATAGACAACCATAGATTCTTTGAAAAAAAAAACATCTCTTCTGTAGCAATTAACATTTTAAAAACTAAGTTTTTCTTATCAATACATGGAATTAAACTACCAATTAACAAAAAAATCCCCAAATTTGCTAAAAATGAAATTCACAATCTTGAAACAAGAACAAACCTATAATTCCATAATTCAAATAAAAAAACATACTAAGGCACAATCATTAGCTTCCTTTACCTTGAAAGATGCTAATCCAACAAAAGGCCACCAAAGAAGAGCACTACGACACGACTACAACTTATGAAGCTGAAAAACAGAACCAAGGGAGGCGAAAATGAGACCAAGACAAAAAACAACATGGGATCAAAGCTTTGGAATAGAAAAAACGGGAGTGGAACAAAGGTTAGGGATTGACTTACGTGGAGGAAAAACATTCAATAAGCTTGGAGGAGAACGTACCACAAGCCCTAGCAGAGCTCCTGTTTCAAAAAAGGGAAAAAGACAATGAGTTGTTGCTAAATGAGGAGACAAATTGAAAATGAGTGGCAGGGAGGGGGATTCTGGGGACAGCTAATGGACTGACTTGAACCCTAAACACTTGGTCTGGTCCATCTTATAAAATAGAAAAGAAAGAGGGTTCACATGAATATATTAAATAATAGTTTCATTTAAATAAATTAATAAGTAATATACATATTAACATGTAAAATAATAAAAATTATTAAAAAACTAAAATTTTAACTCAATAAAATAAAATAGAAGTATATATATATATAAAGAAAAATCACATGTACTATTAAGACAGATTCCATTCTTCAATCATATCATCAATTTTTTTATCACTTCCTTCATTGTTCATCATAGGAACCATCAAATATCTTCAATTGTCGAATGTTATTTCTAAAAGTAAGCTAATTATTAATTACTCACCTCTTCTAATCATGGATTAACCCATTTTGACTTTAAAACACCAATTATTCATGTTATATAACAAGGTTATTATCCTCTTTGTTTTTTCTATCCCCACATTTCAGTGCCATCCACACTTTTATTTGAACCATGGAATATGGTTGGATGCTCCACCCAATTCCGCCCTGTACAATATCAATAATGTTAGTGTAACACTATCAAATAAAAAAAAAAAACAACTTATGCATTTTACTATACTCTCTCCCTAGTCTTACTTCTGCCCTAAAATATTCAATCATCAAGGTATTTGAAAACCTTTAAAAAATATATTAAAAAAATAATTATCAATGAAATATGTATTATCAATGTAAAAAACTTAATATCATCTCTAACATAAAATTCTAAGATATATTATTTATGAGTTTTTTAATTTCTTATCTATTTTTTATCTTTATTTAATGTAAAACTTTCACCTTTAAATTCTTAATAAAATATCCATTACAAAAATATCACATACTTACTAAAAACTAGGTTGGTACTGAGTTTTTCATTATGTATAAATCATCCCAAGTACGCAATTATATATAATAGTATGTTATCTTAGAAAAGAACATCTTAGACGGTGTTGTTTTAAAGGAAGAGAGATGCGTTTTGTCTCATACCTATATGTCCTTCCGAGTTTCCAAAGGTTTTGTAACATTTTTCTATTCAATTAAATTCTTTTCATACCATTCATTTTACTTTTCCCCCACCCAAATTAAGTAAAGTTGTTTCCAAATAAAGTTTTATTTTATTTATTTTTCATTTTGAAAAATATCCATAAAAAAATATATTGTATTTTTTTTATATAGAAAAGCATTTAAAATCGATTCAGATTTATATAAATTTATGATTTTCTAATGTACTCCGAACACTTCAAACATATGTAGAATATCATGTTTTATTTTTTTATTTTTTATAAAGTTATTTAAATAGATATGAATACATTCTTAAATATATCAGAAACAAAGATAAAACATAAATTCAATGCTGTTAATATAAAAAACAAGAATATATAAGTTTTTAGTTTTAAGAAATTATACTTGTCCCTACTTTTTGACGTGAAATTATAGTTCGTTAATGTCCAAAATTTTGATGTATATTTTGATCTCAAACTTAAAAAATGGATGATATGGTCATTTTAACCCAATAATTTATACGTGTCAAGCAACATATTGATGTTTGAGCTATTTACCTATTTACACTATTTGACATGTTTCAGCTCATATGTCATCCTAAAATATTATTTGATATGTCACAAATTTTAACGTAATTGAATTAAAAAAAATACTATAATAGTTATATATATATATATATATATATATATATATATATAAATAATTGATAATTTATTTGATGCATATTCAAAACAAATAAGAAAAAACAATTTAAAAGAATTATAGAAAACAATATGAAAAAAGGAAAAAGATTTGCATGAAAAAGTACGATCTTTCCATCACAAAATAATTTGAAAAAAATAGAAATTTCAAAGAGATTTTTTTTTTTACAAAAATTTAAGATATGTCTTTCAAATCTTCACATCTCAAGATTTCATTGAGAAGTGTTATTCAAGCTTCAAATAAATATTTTTGCTTACTTTTTAGTAAAGATATTAGAAATTCTAAAGTGTTTATTTCATGTTTAGAAAATTTCAAATTTTAACATAAATATAATAAAATTAATGATCATTAATTATATTTTAAATAATATCTTATTTTAATTAGTAAAGTTAATTATCTAAATTTCAATATAAATAATAAAATTAAAAATAATTAATTATACTTTAAATAATAAAATTAGGGCACTAATTTTAAATGCGGTGAAAAGTCTCTTAGATTCATTAATTGCAATAATCAATGAGAATTGACTTCGGCCACCATTGCTAGATTCTAGGCGCATAACATCTTAAGAATGATTCTACATCATGAAAACAAGGCCAAAGCTTAATTACTTTATTTTAGTTATTTCTCCCTCAGTAATAGTGTGCTCACAAACCCTTCTTCCAATTTCTTTTTCCTCGTTCTTTCTATTTTTTCCTTAAGCACGACAAAAAAAAAATCCAACTCAATAGAAACAAATCCGAAGTAAATTTTAAGACACCATCGTAGGTTTGGTCAAGAAAAAATGTTAGATAAATTAAATTTAACTCAAACAATTCATATTTAACTGATTCGTCGAATACAGATATAAAAATATTAAATTATAAGTTTAATTAGTCGGATGGTACCCACTTTCATTTAATTGTGCCAATTGAGTCTCAATTTTTGAAAAAATGTCTCAATCAGTTCAACAAAAAATTATTAACATTGTTAACGGTATTGATATTTAAAATGACTTACAAAATTAAGTATTGATATTTATATCAAAATTTAGTAATAAAAGTCATGAATTAAGTTAATGACTTTAATAATTTTTGTCTTAAAGAAACTTGATTAAACACTTTTTCAAAAATTAGAATTAAATTGACACATTTTTTTAAACGGGTACCAAACTGATATATCTTAACGAAGATGGGTACCAACTCCTGATGAAGCCTACTTTTACTTTTATGCAATTTTAATATTAATTTTATGATATAAATTCCAATAAAGAGTGATGAAGAAAATGTGTTTATTTATTTTAATATTATGAGGGACACCAAAATCTAAAAATGATTGAGATGCAACTTGTCTACCCTAAAATCGAAGTATCTGAATATTAATCCATTTGTAATGTAGGAGAATTATTTGTGCCATGTTCTGGAATTGGGTTATTGGAGCAAAAGTGCTTTTGGGTATGGCATGTTGGGTGTTCAGTTATTGTTAATTAATAATTGAGGGAACCTAATTCTGTTTCGAGACAATGAATAATATAAATTTTTGTTGTACGGTGGTCTTTTAAAGAGATAGATTATGATATTACATGGAATGAAACTCTTACTATGTGTTCCTCTATATATATAGATACATAATCTCAACATATTAGTAGAGACCAAATACCTACTCATTAAATTTTCTACTTCACTTTCTTTCACTTTCTTCCTCTTTTCGTGTTCTTTGTACCGGAGGTGCTGCAACGACCATAGGTAAAATGTGAACTCAGTTATTTTTGTTTCAACCTAAATTTCATATACAATTTATCTTATTTTTCTAATCTTATATTCATATCATTAAATGACATTTTTCTTTTAAAATATTCTGAACATTTCACTCGCATAAATGCTTTAGAATATAAGGATAAAAATGAATCTTTTCTAAATTACTCACACTTTCATATCTTAAAGTATACTTGCATGCTCGGTGATTTATAATTAAGTGATGAAAAGTTATTTTCTTCTGGACATGGATTTTTTTCTTTATCAAATAAGGAATGTGATCTTATTTTAAAAAAGTTGTTTCATATTTTCGTCAGAGTTAAATATATTTTTATCTCTTAATTTTTAGTGAAAATTGAAAATATTTTTTTCGAAATTTTAAACTAATTTAGTCTCCCAATTTTATAAACATGTATATTTAGTCCTTTTAACCACATTTTTTTAAGTTTACACTACAAGAAATTCTTATATTACATGAGATTTTTCTTGCCAATTTGTTAAAAAAATTTGCAAGAAAAGACTTTTTTCTGGCATTTTTTCTAAAAATTTTAATTGGCAGGTAATTCCTTCGTGAGTAATAATTTCCTACAAAATTATAAATTTTGCAAGTATTTCTTACAAAATTTGTTGCGAAAAGTGTTTTATACAAAATATTTTGCAAGAAAATTAGTAGTTATTTCTTGCAAAAAAATTTTCACAACAAAATTTGTAAGTATTTCCTACGAAAAAATTTTTAAAACAAAATTGGCAAGAAATATGAGTTTTTTTAGTAGTGTTATTTGATGTTTCAAACGCGTGTTATGATAATATTTGAGTTGTTTACATCGTTTAACTCATTTCCGCTTAACAGAGAAAACATCAAGTAAATTTAACAAAATTTGGTTAAAATGATTAAATTCTTCATGTTTTTAAAGATGAAGAACTAAATTGATCTAAAATTTTGAACAAGAACTAATTCTAATTTTTATTAAAAGTTAAGGGATAAAAATATATTAATTTCTTTTTTTTGTTTTTTCCTGGTTCTGCGAACATGAGGTTGCACCAAAAAGGAAGTGAAGGGCACGTGAATAATTTGAGTGGAAAAATAAGTCAAAGTGACAAAAAATTTACCTACGTTGTTGGATGGTTCATACATGGAAAGAGAGGGTAAAGTGGTGGGTTCAGTTAACTAAAGCAGGGTTTCACCCTATACCAAAACTAGTACCTGCTCTGCTATCTATTTTTCACCCTTTCAACCTAACAATTATGTTATGAATACATCAATTTATGCATTATTCAATATAACATTTAATGTATTTATTTTTTCTATTATATTAATTATTATTACACTAAACCATCATGCCTAAAGTATTATATTGTGGTAGTGTGATGAACTTGGAAGCATATCAACATAGCTTATTGCATCACGTGGATTTCTCATGTCCCATTACCCAAAAGCCAAAGAAAATATGAATTCTTATACTATCATGAATCTTCCATAAGTTCTATTCCCACACCATCTTTTGCATAATCATCAACTTTCCAATTCAAATATTCTGAATTCCTTCCATTCCAACTCATAACCACACATCATGTTTCTCTTTCTTTGACTCCCAACTTCATCGTTTATGCCTGAACCTCCTAACTCTTGAAAGCTCCGTCAAACTCACTCACATTGTGGGCCATTCCAGTTCACTTAACCTTTCTCACATACTTCTCACTAACTCCAATTCTAATACCAACTATCCATCTTCTCTCTTTCACACAACTCCCTTGTGGAGTTTTCATATAAGAGATTAGAACATCACTTTCAACAAGAAAATCTTAAAAGAAATAACTTTATGTATGTTTCTACTTATATACTACTCATCTTCTTCATTCTCAATTTTAGACAACGTGAAACTTTCAATTTACCTTAAACTCTTAACATTTACTCCACACACACCGTTTTAGTCTTGATTATACTCTGACATGTCCACCAACTTTGATATTTTTGCTCATCATTATTAAGAATCTTAACATTTACAACCAAGCCTAACTTGGGTTGTTGTTCATTGTGTGATAACAAAGATGGTTGGAATGGATGGCCATGGCAGCAAGCATGATGAGCAAACATTTAACGTTTCCCTTGACAACATGCATCAACAAGGAGACTCTAAGTGTTTCGACGACGATGGTCGCCCCAAACGAACCGGTACGTAGTAAAACCATCATCATCATTCATAGCTTTGAGTATTCTCAAGTGTTTCTTCCTCTAATTCATATATTGTATGAGAAACACAGGAACAGTGTGGACTGCGAGTGCACATATAATAACCGCAGTGATAGGGTCTGGAGTTCTCTCTCTGGCTTGGGCTATAGCTCAGCTTGGATGGATTGCTGGTCCTGCCGTCATGCTTCTCTTCTCTGCCATCACTTACTTCACTTCCCTTCTTCTCACTGATTGTTATCGTACCGGTGATCCTCTCACTGGCAAGAGAAACTACACTTACATGGATGCTATTCGTTCTAACTTTGGTATAACTCACCAACCTAACTTCGTTCATAATTTCTCTTTCCTTTTCACAGTTTTACCTTACACAACCTTTGTTTTCTGTCTGTGTTTGTTCAGGTGGCAACTGCTTCAAGGTCAAGATGTGTGGACTGGTTCAGTATGTCAACCTTTTTGGAATCTCCATCGGTTACGCTATAGCGTCTTCCATTAGCATGATGTAAGTTTGAGGTTTTAGTGATAGTGAAATGTCTAATTGACTACCTTATATCCAAGGAAAGTTATGTAGTATGATTTGGCTGTTTTTGGTTTGTGTCCTACCTATCAAACAGGGCAATCGAAAGATCTAATTGTTTCCACAAGAGCGGAGGGAAGAATCCATGTCATATGAACAGCAACATGTACATGATTTCGTTTGGTATAGTGGAGATTATTTTCTCTCAAATTCCAGGCTTCGACCAACTATGGTGGCTGTCCTTTGTAGCTGCTGCCATGTCATTCACATACTCCACCATTGGGCTAGGCCTTGGTATTGGAAAAGTCATTGGTATGAATTGATTCTATTCCCGTGTTCTTCATGATGGTTTCTTCTGCTTCTTTTTCAACCACTGTCAGAAATCTGACTTGAATTGACCTTGTAACAGAGAACAGAAAAGTGAGGGGAAGCTTAACCGGGATAACCGTTGGTAATGTGACACAAACCAATAAAGTTTGGAGAACCATGCAAGCTCTTGGTGACATAGCATTTGCCTATTCATACTCCTTCGTCCTTATAGAAATTCAGGTAGAGTTCATTCAGTTAAATTATACGAGATTCAACTAAGGTCTGAAATTATATGAGATTCAACTATGTAAATTGTGATGAAACAGGACACAGTGAAATCACCTCCATCGGCATCAAAAACAATGAAGAAAGCTTCTTTCATCGGTGTTGCAGTGACCACCTTTTTCTACATGCTTTGTGGCTGCTTTGGGTATGCTGCTTTTGGAGATTCAAGCCCTGGAAACCTTCTCACTGGTTTTGGGTTCTACAACCCATACTGGCTCCTTGACATTGCTAATGCTGCCATTGTGATCCACCTTGTTGGTTCATACCAAGTTTACAGCCAGCCCCTCTTTGCTTTCATTGAGAAAAACGCAGCACACAGATTCCCAGATAGTGATTTTGTGAACAAAGAAATTGAAATCTCAGTCCCTGGTTTCCATTCCTACAAGCTCAACCTCTTCCGATTGGTTTGGAGAACAACATATGTTGTGGTAAGCACTTTGATTGCAATGCTGCTCCCATTCTTCAATGACATAGGAGGGCTTATTGGAGCATTTGGATTTTGGCCTCTTACTGTGTATTTCCCAGTGGAAATGTACATTACTCAGAAGAGAATACGAAAGTGGAGTTCTAAATGGATCTGTCTCCAAACACTCAGCATTGCTTGCCTTTTGATGACCGTAGGAGCTGGAGTTGGTTCTGTTGCTGGGATTCTCATTGATCTTAAGACTTACAAGCCTTTCAAGACAAACTATTGATTCAACTATGGTTGCCATTCATAGAGATTTCAGAAAGAAAATTCCATGTCTTGGACATGTTCATATGAAGTCGAGGATTTGTTCATGGCCTAACATCTCTGTCTTCCACTTCTTTCTACTGTTTCTGTTACTCTAACTTCTTCTGCAACATGATTCAGAATGAAAGAAGTGATGTAAAAGCATATAAATCTAGAGTAATTATAATCACATATTCAGCTTCTCTGCTTCTTACTTTCACTTTTTTTATTCTACCATTTACCACATATGTTGTTTTCTTTCTCTACCTATATTTCTCCTTCAACATTTGTTCATGAAAATATAAAAAATATTTTTTTAAAAGTTGTGATACTTTGTCCAAGTAAATTAATCAATCAAATACAACAATGAATCAATACCCACTACAATCAGTTTGACACCAAATTATTCCCAATTTATAACAATATTCCACGAGGCATAAACATATCAATTATCAACATGGGCGCATAAAGTGTTTCAATGACAATGCTGTTGAGGTGCAAATAACATAAAAAAGTTGAAAAGATTGGTTTTCCTCTCAGAGCATGAAAATGTGCAACTTCTTTCTCACTATAGTTTCTACTTGTTCCTTTTCTCTCAAACGCCAAACCCATGCCTCTATTATGTTCACCTACTATCTTTTTCTCTTCACAGAATGAGAAAGGCAAAGCAAATTGATACAAAATTCTGATTTTCGGTGAACAAAAGAAACATTTATAAGTGGCGGTAGAAGGAGCAAAATCAATGGAAAAAATAAAAGTTTAATTAGTGGAATGTTATCTATTTTTAATAAAATATTCGTTTTTAAGAAGTGTCAATTACGTCTTAATTTTTTTATTTTTTTCAAAAATAAATAACAATGCCGAGCAAAAAATACTATAAAAGCTTTATGCTAGATAAAGAACAGGCCTTAATTTTAAACCCGCGAAGAGGAAGCTAAAAAAATAGGTGAGGAACAAACCCTATGAATGTAACGAGATACAAAAGGAAAACACGAACAATTTTACGAAGCTCTGAATAACATATAATCATAATAATACATAAATATATATAATAAATATATAATGAAGAGATAATACTTCTTTGTTATCCTTCTTACCCTCTTAATTAATTCTCTTTAAATTTAAGTAGTTATTCACGATACAAAATTATCTTTCAATTTTATCATTTTAGTAATTATTTTTTTAATACAAATAATTATTCATTATAAAGGATTATTATTAATTATCATTTTAATAATTATTTTTTCAAATTTAAATAATTATTTATACAACATTACTTATAATATATTTTATTTTAATAACTAAAATTTATTTTATCTACAGTTATATCTATAATTATATTTATTTTTTATTTTTTCAATTTTATTTTTTTAATTACTACTTTTAAAATATAAACTTTTGATTTAATTCAAACATAAAATAAGAATTTCTCGGTCATTTATATACATTATTTTTATCATTTTTAATTGGTCAATTCAAACACAATTTGCAAAACTCAACATATGTATAAAATAATTGTAACAGTCCCGAAACATTAACAACATATTGTAAAAGTTTACTGACTTAATAGAGTACTTTATATAATCCCAAGAAAGACAACAAATTTAACTTAAAATCCTATCGTAGGGTAAAAATTATCTCATCTAATATTTACTACTTTCAACGTATTATTATTAATGAAAATGTTAACTTCATTTTCAACTTTAGTTTTTTTTTTTTTTTTTTTTTCTTTTT
>Ga0209589_1012390_pt1 | contig 11591 bp, 7 predicted proteins | sample CowpeawhiteBW_FD_187525 | JGI IMG/M metagenome (GOLD analysis project Ga0209589, IMG submission 187525) | Root nodule microbial communities of legume samples collected from California USA - Cow pea white BW (SPAdes) (version 2) | ecosystem: Host-associated > Plants > Roots > Nodule | place: USA...
GACTCGACAGCGCCATCAGTTTCTTGTTGGCAAATTGTTGCTGGTTGATTTACCAGCATCAATTTGAGGGGGGATGTTAGTGTGTATAAATATAATTGATTATGTCTTTAATAGATTATTCTATACATGTAACACCTAGCTGTTAGGGATCCTCAATTACTCCATGTAAATAGGAAATCTCCTATAATCCCTCCCCCTTTATTGAATATTAATGTAAAGATATTCTGCAGTGCCTATTTAAGAAAAGGGTGTTGTAGAATCAAAGACAAGTCATTCTGAAATACAATCTTGAGTATTGGATTGAAGTATGTTTTCACATACCGCGATATTGTGACAGTTTGGATATCTACTATAAGGGTGTGTCTGGATATACACTAGAATGATGATGAATAGAAAATTATTCTTTCCAATACAAATAGAAGAAGTAATGTGAGTGTTAGATTGAATTGAAAGTGGGTGATGGAGCTCGAATTCAAATACATATTAGGTGTGTCCTACACTCGCTATACACTGCAGCAGATTTCTTAAACATCAAGCAACCACTACTGAGAATCAAAGGATTGAAAGGATCACATATAGGTTTGGTATTACCTCCATGCAAGGATGAAAACTGAACATTGGAAGACACACTTTCTTCCCAAAATTTTGTCATCTCTTTATTATTGCTGTTACTGATTAGGGCATTAGAGTCTTGTAGGTATCTTGCTACCAACATTCATTTGGGACCGCAGAGGAGGACTTCCATACCATTGTGAATTTGAAGCAGAGGTTATTGTAGAAGAAAGTTGTTGGAAAATTCCACGTTGTCTATCTCCTTCATTCTTGAAGTGTTTCTTTTATATATGTGTGTGTATATATATATGTTGAACAACTTTGATTAATGTTAATTAAGATCAAATATGACAAAAGTAGTTTTCATTGTATTTAAAATTACAATTCTACTTCGTAAATTTCTTAGCAGTCTCAGCACTTCAATTTGCCATTATAGGCTGGTAACTGCAAGCAACATAAGGAGAATCACATCTCTTCATTCATATTTGTTCTGACACACTCTTGTAGACACACTCTTGACATTTATGTAGACACACTGTTGGACATCCTTTCTTCAACACGCTTTAATTTTTTGATGAATTAAGTACAGACATTAAAAAATAAATTGTGTTGGAAATTTTGTATCGGTAACATTTCTCTATCCCAAATGTGAAGAACAGTTTAGTAGTGAAACGTTTCCCTTCTGTTTTTCCTCCTTTATGGTATGTCTTAAAGTAACGAAATACCAGTAACAAAGTCTTGGTCTTCGACATCCTTTTTTTCTACATGCTTTATCATTTGGCGAAAGAGCTGCAGAAATTAGAAAATTGTGAGTCAAAGTGTGCTTTGGAAAAATTGTATTGTTAACATTTTTCTTTCCAATACCAAAAGAAAAGTTAAATAAGCCAGTGTGGAATGTGGAACTATAGTGATCTTATTCCATCATGGGCATGTTGCATGCTTCTGAAATTTTTGATGCACATGTAGAAAGTTCCCTCCATTTTCCACTATTATGGTGTCTCCAAAGGAACAGAACTTCCCCCTAAGGTTAATGCTTTTGTTTTTTCCCCTTACTGATTAGGATGCTAATGAGTGATGTGTTAATGAAGATGACTTAACAGAGGATGATGTGTCACAGACTGAACAGTGACACCACTGGTAAGGGAAAAAACAATGAGATATCCCAAATTCCTTCCATGTGAGGAAAATCAACTGCTATTATCCAGACAGGACTATTAACTTTTTTAATTTTTAAAAGCAGCATATAAGCTAAAGGGAAATCCAGTAGAAATTAGGTAAGGTTCTTAAGTGAGATTCTCTTTACAAACATATTCTTATTTTAATTCAAACTTTATTATGATCAAAATTCACAAGTATTATAATCAAAATTATAGTATAATTTGAGCTACATGTAAAGATCAACTTTGAAACTGTTTGATTCCGAATCAGGGTTGAACAGTGAAAGAATCCTGACCATAACTACGAGCATTGAGCATCGGTTGTCATTTTTCTACTTACGTCCAGAAGACACGCTATAGATGCATACTTGTGAAGGGAAGTGGTATTATTAAATGAATAAAATAAGATTAAACTGACCAGGCCAAGAGACAAAACATAAACCAGTGGATGAGAAAGAATGAAGGAAACTTTTGCGAAAGATCCTTTTGTGATGGACAATTTACATACCATTGGTGCTATTTTTCAATTAAAGTTAATATTTTATTAGATAATTGTAACCTTCATTCTGGAATCTGAATTCAATAACAGTTATCCATTATAATTGGAAAATACAATATGGTTCTATATTGGGGTTTTTCTATAATTTTTGTTTTCCTTTAGTGACCACTTGTATATTCAGACAAAACAAAACCAGAGAAGGAAATAATAGTAAAATCCAGACCCTTAATTTTGTTTATCATTTGTTTGCATGTGAGACATTGTGAGTTGAGATCCCTTTCTGTAAAGTTTCACAGATAATAATTGCCACGAGTGTTCAATGGAGACAGTAGCATAGGTTGACACATTCAATGCTCTCTTAAATACATAGTAAATGCCATATGCCACCACACAGTCTAGTTTTCCACGCATATTAAATTTGTTTTTTACTGTCTTGGTTTGAGTAGCTACATAATTAGGTGAGTCTTAAATGTGCAGATAACCTTTGAATTAAATTCAAAGAAAAAATCTTAATTAAGACATTAATTAGTACCAAAACAAATCAAGACATTTACCATAATTCTAGTTCTTTCTTTTATTGTTAAACCTTTTGTTTATATAAAAGTGGAATGTTTTTTATTTGTTTCCTTTTTTTTCTCTAGAAGCGACTAATTCTTGACCAGCCACCTCCAGAAAAGTGAATTTCATTAGTTTATAGTATTTTTTTCTAGTTCTGTCTCCAAGTAAATTTCCCATAGTTAAAAAAATCATACGAAATTCCATGAGATTATAAAATGATCATGCACTACACATTTTCTGATGGAGGAAACAGAATCATGTCATGAGTCTTTGCATTTGTGCCTGAGAATATCCTTTGGCAGTTGCCAGTTGGCCCATAATTACTTTGGTTGGTTCAATCTATCTAACTAAGCTTATCATCAACCTGACACTCAGACAAGGACATCCCCTAAAAATTTTTTGGTGTTCCAAGTTCACACAAACACATTCTGATGTTACTGTTCATTTCACCTTGTCTTCTTCCTATATCAAAAACCAAAGCCATGAAAAATATTTAATTACCAAAGAAAAAACAGATAAGGACCTTACTTTACTTTCCAAAGTGGCCAAGCTCAAGCCTTATATATCTTCTTGCTACTTCAACCCCACAAGGAGTACTGGTACAAGTTGAGTTTTTTTTTTTTTTTTTTTTTTTTTTTGTGTTTAGCTCCCAAATTCCCAAAGTCAGTGATGATTTCTGGTAAAAGAAATGGGTTTGGCACCAAGGGGAGAACGGGTTTAGATTTCATGGTTTTGGTGTCAACAGTGTTGTGCCTTTGTTTGACTGGTATAAGTGTCTCAGCTACAACACAAGCAGAAGCCCCATCACCTCAACCGAGCCAAAAGCTAAGGTTTAGCCAAAATGGAGAATTCAAGATATTGCAGGTGGCAGATATGCACTATGCAAATGGCAAAACCACACCTTGCTTGGATGTGCTCCCTTCTCAGAATTTTTCTTGCTCTGACCTCAATACTACAGTCTTTATTAACAGAATGATCAAAGCTGAGAAGCCTAATCTTATTGTTTTCACCGGTAACTAGTCTTGGTTTTAGTTATCGTTTCATTTGATTTCTAATTGTTTGATTTTTTGGCTTCTTAGTTTTAAGAAAATTACCTTTTTCCCTTCATCCCTTCGAGTGGAATGTTTCTTTTTGTAGAATCTTGTTTTGGTAGCTTGTAGTTTCTTTTTTACTTTGGTTAATGATACACGATATAAGTTTTCTTGGTTAATGATAGATGATATAACCTATGGAGAATGTTTGTTGTGGTGTGACAGGAGACAATATCTTTGGGTTTGATTGCACGGATTCAGCTAAATCAATGGAGGCTGCATTTGCTCCTGCAATTGCATCAAACATTCCTTGGGTAGCTATTTTGGGCAACCATGACCAAGAAGGAACCCTCTCTAGGGAAGGGGTGATGAAGCATATTGTTGGGATGAAAAACACCTTATCTAAATTCAATCCTCCAGAAGCACATATCATTGATGGTTTTGGGAACTATAACTTGGAGGTTGGAGGAGTTGAAGGCTCTGATTTTGAAAATAAATCAGTGCTCAACCTATACTTTCTTGATAGTGGAGATTATTCCAAAGTTTCTACAATTTTTGGTTATGATTGGATCAAGCCCTCCCAGCAACTTTGGTTCCAACGAACATCTGCAAAGCTTAAGGTTCTGTCTTCATTTCCTATTCCATAAAAAAAGTTACAAACCCACCACTTTTTCAACATTTCCAATAGAAACCTTTGAAAGCAGGAAAAAATTTGAAACTATGACATATTTCTCATGTGGAAGGAAATTTCTGTGGATTCTCATTAAACATGTGGCTTATTGTTCAGTTTTCATTGCTAATATCTTATTTTTTTGTTATCCTGCAGAAAGCATATATAAGTGGACCTATGCCTCAGAAAGATGCTGCTCCTGGTCTTACATATTTCCACATCCCTCTGCCAGAATATGCTAGTTTTGACTCATCAAACATGACTGGTGTGAAACTGGAAAATGGCATTAGCTCAGCATCTGTGAACTCTGGCTTCTTCACAACTTTGGTTTCAGCAGGAGATGTGAAAGCAGTTTTCACTGGCCATGATCACCTCAATGACTTCTGTGGAAATCTTATGAATATACAACTTTGTTATGCTGGGGGATTTGGATACCATGCTTATGGAAAGGCAGGGTGGTCTAGGAGAGCAAGAGTGGTGGTAGCTAGCTTGGAGAAAACAGAGAAAGGAAGTTGGGGAGATGTTAAGTCTATTAAAACATGGAAACGCCTTGATGATCAGCATCTTACTGGAATTGATGGTGAGGTACTTTGGAGCAAGAACTCTCAGTGGTAAGATATCCTGTGATACTTATAAGACTACTCTTGTTCTGCATGCAATTTATCATAAGATTTGTCTGAGAGATGCTTGTTGGTCCCAAAGAAAATGAAAAATTAGGAAACAGTTGCGCATAGAAAGAAATGTTAAAACTAGATGTCATAATTGAACACTTTATCATAGGAAATGTTAGAAATGTTGCTATTTCATTCTCAGATTTTCTCATCATCTTTCTATACTTGTTTACTTCTTTCTTTTGTTTTGAACTCACAAAGGCCACACATTACACTTCTCTTAATTTTTTTTTTCTTTTCACTTCATTTAGTGACAATTCACAGACAGTTCCATTGCACTGGCCCATGCTTCAGCTCCTTGGATGGGTTTCCATCATTTTGGCTTGGTAGGAGGAGTCCCTCAAGGAGCTGCTGTGTTTGAGTGTTCTATTAACCTAATGAGGAAATTCATCACTGTACTTCTGCAATAAAGATACCAAGTTTCTACCACTTACTAATGAATATTTCAGCAATGGCATTGCATTTGAAATAGTTATGGACTAGAATTACATAGGTAAATTAGGAAGATGTATAGAGCTATGTGTTATCAAGTATTCTACTTTGCTTGTATGGAAAAGAATTTGAACTGAGATGATTAAATGTCCAAAGATTTTAATAGTACATAATGTAGAAAAGATCATAGAATAAGAAGACCAGAAAAAGTTCCAATAAGAAAAGTAAATTAGATGGTGTCATAATCCTTAGAAAAAGGGAGTCAGAAAAATTATAGACGAAACAGCGAAGAAAGTTTAGGAGTCAATAATTTATCTATAATATCATTACTCACGTTACATAATTTCTTTGTTTTCTAATTTTATTTCATGTTATCTACTTGGATTCATCTCATCGTATTTTTGTTTTCATTGCAGATGCCAAATATAACAACCAAACGGAGGTGCTTGAGAATTTGAAAATTATGCAGACAGATATTGATTTCCACGAGGCTATTTTGTATTGAGTTCCATACGATAAATCTTGTTCAGGGAAATTTGATACTCTTTATTATACATGTCTTGTGATTTTATACTGTAATAGAAGTTAGCTTGCTAAGAGTAAAATAGGAGTTAAAGGTTCATACACAAGAAAGTAGAATTACAACTATCCATACTCCATACCAACTTGAAGGATCATGTCATTAATTTCAAGTTTTTTTATGTGACCTTGAACCAGAAAAATTTTGTTGTTATTTTTGTCTAAGGATACAAGAAACGCAATATCATAAGAAAATTCCCTTAAATTAGTGCGGGTTGCTTCAAAATTTGTGTTCTAATTTACTTTCTTCTTATAAACGCTTCACCTTAGGAATTGTTAACAGGCATTGCGTGATATTAAAAGTGGTTCTCGGGGAGAGAAAAGTTCAATGGTTTTATATTTGGTAAATTTATTGTGAAGATTTCATGATTATAAGATAAAAATGAAATTATATGCTTACTTTTTACATATTTTTCGGTCCGTTTTCTCTGAATCGATTAAGAGCATTGAATTTTAGGAAACGTGAATGAAGATTAAGTAGGCTTTCAGGACCATCTAATATCCCCTGTGCGAGTTATCATCACATAGTGTTGCAGTCCTATCATGCATGCAAAAATTGTGATTACTTCCTGAATTTACACTGAATGCATCTAAACTTAAATACGTATTTGTACATTGAATCATCAATCTGTGCATGATAATAGAAGTAGCCATTTTACAAGCTTTCACCCACATAAATTCTCCTCCTTAAACACATTTAAGCCTTACAACTTAGTTAAACAGATTTGCCAATGTTCCTCCATGGCTTGCAATCACAGAGTTGTTCCAACCCTTCTCACTTGGGAGTGAAAGCCTGCAGCAGTAACAGATAAAGTCAGCAGAAACAACAATGAATGAACAAAACTTACATAGTATATTATTCTCCAATCAGAATTTTATTTTGACAATCCAGGTAACTAAGACTTCCATGAAATGTCAACAGATTAGAGAAATAAAACTCTGATTTTTATAGGGAAAATCACCACCAAAAAAAATTAGTCAAAATATTAGGCAAGACCCAGTTGTAAAATGAACTTACAGCAAAAATAGTAGCATGGCCTGGATCTGCAAGGTGAGCAAAGAGGTTGTCAATAGGACCAGTGCCAGTGTATATGTGCTGGAACCATGCACCCATCACAGCCAACATGGCCAACCTCCCATTCTTGATCTCCTTTGTTCTCAACTCCTTGATCTTCTCGGGAGAGCCACTTCCCCAGCCCAGTGGATCAAACCAAAGCCCACCTGGGTACCCAACATCAGTTCCTGTGAGCTTGTTGTTGGGAAAGATGGGGTCAGTGTTGACACAGCCTGGTTTGATGATGTCAGCCCATCTTCTACCCTCAGCCCACCCAATGAAAAAGAGCTCAACTATGAACAGTGTGGTGGTGTCTGTGAAGTACTCCAACTCTCCAGCAGTGTACCATGAAGGGGTGTTAAGGATACCAATCTTTGTGAGGAATTCTGGGATGAAAATTCCAGCAGCACCCAACATGGCCCATCTGCAGTGCACAAGCTCTGCCTGAACATTCCATCTCAAGCTCTCAGGATCAGATCCTGCCAATCACAACATACTTTTGTTGTCATTCACTTGAATTCTGGGAGAGATAAAGTGACTTGGTAGTTAAATAGAAGAAAGAGAAAAGAAAGGTCATAGGTTCAAATCTTCTACTAAAAATTTAGAGAAACATAAGGTTAAAATGTTAGTTTGGTGGGTTTAGAATGGAGGATAGAAGAGGTTCTAAGAGTGTTAAAGTGAAGGTGAAATAGATTTTGAGTTCAACTCTCTTGTTAACAGAAACTAACAACTAACATTTGTGATAAAAAAACTCACTTTGAATTTGAATTCTCAAGAAAGAATAGTGTGATGTTATTGCTTCATCTTATTCAGTGACAGAATATTTAGAAAGTGATGATTGCTTACCAAGACCGAGAGGATCAAAACCAAAATCTCCAGGCAAACTGCCATCTAGCCATGGAGGAGGGGTGCTTCCTGGGAACCACAGAGGCCTATCAGGGTCAGCAACTGCACACACTGTAGTGCTGGATCGTGCTCCAACCGGTGCTGTGAAACTGTTCATCTTCAGTTTCCTTCCACTGAGAAAAGAAGCTTTTGCGGTTCCCAACAGTGATCCATTTTTTGAACTGCATGCAGTTATCAGTGAATGATCAAGCTAAGGATCACGTTATTATATGCATGAATCGAATCACAGGTTCGCAAAGTTTCATCATTTTTAGTTACAGGACAATGCATGAAACATTTGACGTAGCGTTTGTATTACATGTAATAATATGCATGGGCACGTGGGAAGTATGAACTTGCCTTGGGGTGGAGATTGCAACAGCTGCAATGGCAGAGGAAGCACAGGAGGAAGCCATGGCAGGCTTTGGCCAAGAGAGATGAAGTGTGAGTTGCTGTGTTGTGGTGATTAAATGACGAGAGGGAAGAGAATGCAATTTTGTTAAATGTGTGTTCTTATCTCAAAGGATAGGAGTGTGAATCAGAAATTAGATGGTGAGTTGCCACGTAGCATGCAGAATCTCATAGGATAGGTTTTCTTTGCAAAAATCAGAATCTGGTGGTTCACATTTGTCACACGGAGAAACCATGTTTTTGTGGCATACATTGCCACTGCTACAAGACAGATTCTTCCATGTTGACTGTGTCTCTACTCCACACAACACCAATGATCATTTGTGTGGGAATCATTGACCTTAGGTGGATATAAATTAAATGATATATGTAAAGAAGATTGATATAATAATATTTTAAAATCAGGTTAAGATTTGTGAAAAATTGAAAAATAATGGTTAATTATATTTTTAGTTTTTGAACGTTGATATGGAATAAAAATTTATCTTTTTCTAAATTTGATATATTTTGATCTTCAAATTAAAAAAAGGAATGAATATAATCTTTAATTCAATAAATATTGAAGTAGAGATATGTTAAAAGATGTAAACAAATTAAATGCAAATAATGCAAATATGAATTGTATTTGACAGATAAAAAAAAAGTAGAAAATTAATTCGTAATTAGATTAAAGGAATTATATTATATCCATTCATTTCTTCTAAAGTTTAGAGACACAAATATATTAAAGTTTCAAATCTCTTACAAAGATAAATTTCAATTCGATTCAAAGATCAAATACTAAAAACATTCTTAACTCTTAAAAAGATTGAGATGTCAAAATAATTTAAAAAAAAATCTTAAATAGTCTCTTTGTAAATAAATTACTCTAATTTAGTTCTGAATAATTTGTATATAAATATTATAATATTATTTATGAAATTATTTTAAACTAATTTTATTTAAAAGAATTTTTAATAAGATTAAATTTATATTTTACATTGAACCTTATTCAAATTTTTTGTTTTAAAATTATAATTTTAAGTTTATTTTAAATATATTTATTTCAATTATATTTGAAATTTATATTTCAAAAAATTTATAATTCAAATAATTTTATATATAGTAATTTAAAATATAAATTAAAATGAAGAAACAATATTAAAATATGATGGAATAAATTTATTTGAAATATAATTTTTAAATAAATTTAAATTTATAATTTTAAAACAAAATTTAAATAAACTTAATTCTATTTAATAAAAATATTAATTTGAATAAAAATATGATATAATATTTATATAAAATTTAAATTTGCTATCAAGGGGAGGAAATTGGTTCATTTTTAATAAAAAATTAGACTAAATTGATATTAAATCATAACAAATATAAAAATTAAATTGAGACTAAAATAACAAATATAATATAGAAACTAGATTAAGACTATGTTAATGACACATGACACTACCATTGTCACAACACATCACTACAAGAAAACTCCTAAGTAGTAACCGATTATAGTGACCAATAATAGTTAGTAATTAAGGTGGCCAATTTACAAAAGTAAAAATTATTCCTTATTAAAATAGTTATTATTGTGAATAAAAAATTATAATATGTTAATAAATTGGTCTTTAAAATTAGCTACCAAAGTTTTGACTAGAGATGACAAATAAACTCGTGCTCGTGCGTATTGCCCGAACCCGTCCCCGTTTTGACGGAGAATCCCCGCATTGACTGAGCATGAGTATGGGTATGGAGAATCCCCGACTTTTTCAGTTAGGTACGGGGATGGGTATGAGGATGTACATATCCCCGCCATAATATTCGTCCCCGCCATATCTCCATTCTCGTTTAAATTATTAAAATATTCACAATTAATTAAGTAACTTATATATATATATATATATATATATATATATATATATATATATATATATTTAATTATTTAATTAAAATATCTCCATTCTCATTCGCATCTCCAATATATTTTTTATCTTATCATAACCTTTATGTAATTATGTTAAAATGATGTATGTTAATTAAAAAAGTTTTATGCCTCACATTTGAATATTTCTATTATTTTTTAATATTTTTATTTATTATATATTTTCCTTTCACATGAGAATGTTTATACTCTCAATTTAAGGTAATATAAAAAAAAATCTTTACTTATTATTATTATTATTATTAATTTTTGTTTAATTTGAAGAACTCTTTTGTTTCATTAAAATAATTATTTTCGCTATTTTTCAACCATTGAATATATATGTTGATATTTGAAAAGTTTCCTTAGTTCTCTAAGATATTTTTCATTTTATCATACCTTAATTATACATTTGATTTCCTTTGTGCGATTTCTTTCGATAGTCTCTCAAATTATTTCAAAAACATACATTTGTTAGTTTTTGAATATTTTTATTTATTGTTTTTATTTTCATCATGTAAAATAATATTTCGATATATTCTATCTAATTATTTTTTATTTTATAACTCATTATTAATCATACTGTAATTTTTTCACTTTAAAATTTGTTTGAAGTGGTTAAAATTTTATATATATATATATATATATATATATATATATATATATATATATATATATATATATATATATATATATATATATAATGATATTTAGGAATAATATATGATAATTCACTACAAGAAAAACATGAAATAGTGACTGATTTAGTCAGTAACCCATATCAGTCATTATTTTTCGTCATTGGTGGTAGTAGTTGATTTATTGTCTGAATCAATGATTAAATTAGTGACCGATTCAATGATGGAATCGGTACTTGATTTAGTGAACAATTTAATTACTAATTTTTTTTGTAATTTAATGACAAATATTTTGGTGACTAATGATTTTTCTATTTAATTTTAATCACTTCAAACATAATTTAATAATTAGTTCTCTAGGTATTTTTCATCTTATCATACCTTAATTATACATTTGATTTTCTTTGTGCGATTTCTTTTAATAGTCTCTCAAATTATTTCTAAAACACACATTTGTTAGTTTTTTAATATTTTTATTTATTGTTTATTTTCATCATGTAGAATAATATTTCGATATATTCTATCTAATTATTTGTTATTTTATAACT
>Ga0209589_1012392_pt1 | contig 11589 bp, 9 predicted proteins | sample CowpeawhiteBW_FD_187525 | JGI IMG/M metagenome (GOLD analysis project Ga0209589, IMG submission 187525) | Root nodule microbial communities of legume samples collected from California USA - Cow pea white BW (SPAdes) (version 2) | ecosystem: Host-associated > Plants > Roots > Nodule | place: USA...
TTCTAAAATTTCCAATTTAGTTTTGGTTCCCTCAACATCAGCGGATATGGTCTGCATAGTAGGGTGTGGTGTAATCTTGCCCAAAGAGTCATCACCGATAGTTGTGTTTAAAGGCTTGGGTATTACAGTCACTCGTGGTTCTGCAAAGGTAAGTCGCTTCATTCCTTGGAGTATTGATTGGGAATGAGAAGGAAGCATGTTCAGCCTTTGAATAATCTCCAACAGGTGGGGTGTAACTTGATGGCAATCCGTACGTTGGAAAAGCAATAGGAGCGTCGTGAGTGCTTTCCTCACCCTTTGCTGATGAAGCTTCTCCTGAGGCCTTTAAGGACTTCAAGGCCTCCAAGATTTGACCTACTTGGTCCTTTAGTTGACTGATATATGCTTTTATTGTCTCTTGTGCAGTTTCCCAGTCCTCTATGTTTTTACTATTTGCTCGCGTCCTATAAAGGTGCCTTGGCCTTGCCGTATTTGTTTTTATTATTTTTGCTCTATTATTTTTATTGAACAAAAAAAAAAGATAAGAAGAAGAAAAGGAAGGAAAAACATAATGCAAATCGTTTATTTTATTAAGAAATTATAAAGTTGTGAGTAAATAGAAATTGACATGGAAAAAAGTCCACACAAACCCAATCCTCTTGAAAGCTCATAAATCAATGTGTTAGAAAGAAAACTTAATCTTTAGCCCTAGCTATCATGTTCTTAAATTACTCAAATTACTTTCTACAACCCTAAAGGATAATTTCTTCTTCACAATATCAAATCCTAAATACCCCCCGACTCCAAATTCCCTGTTAATTTGCCTTTTCTTTTTAAACTTAATCACAACTTTATAATTTCAGACCTAAAATTAAATAAACATGATGAGATGACATGGGAAAACATAAATATATGGATGCAATAATATGCTGGGGTTCTCACAATGACCACTTGGGAAGTACATCCACTGTGACACTGCTACACAATCCCCTCTAATTCTAAAGTTACTCAGGCCCGGGTATAGGGCCCCACTCATGTCATGTACATAGTATGTGTGTGAAGGGAGGATAATGCATACCCAAACCCCTTCTTCCTGCAAACAAACAGAGAAAAAAAAAACAGACAAATATATATAATAAAGTCATCTATCCTAGAATTCAAAATTCAAGCATAAGAATAAAGCAACATGAACAATAAATAAATAAAGAAAAATAAAAATCATCCAAAATTAACAAAAATATACACAATAATAATAATAATAATAATAAATAATGAGAAATAAAATAAAATAAAACAAATAAATATAAGATGAACAAAAAGAATGAAAAAGAAAAGAGAAAAAAATAAATAAATAAAAAAGAAAACAACATATTTGAAAAAACCACATCAATTTATATATTTAATTAAATGGCCTAACTCTCTAAAGTCCCCAGTAGAGTCGCCATCTGTCACAACCGAAATCGCGACGGGATAACGAACCAAAAAACCAAATTTGTAAAAAAGAGTTTTGGAGTCGCCACCATAGTTATTATAGAAAACTATGGAAAACCATAAAAAAAAGCAAGGTCTATGAAAACAGAGATTGGGGGTACGGGAGTTAATTACGCGTAGGGAAGGTGTTAGCATCCTACAACGCCCATTCTAAGACGGTACCTTTAATTAAAAAACAAATTGATGTGGTCTCTTTTAAATATTTATTTTAAAAAAATAAAAAAAATAAATAAAAATAAAATAAAATTAATAAAATAATAAAATAAATAAATCAATAAAGATGACAAAGAAAAACAAAGGAAACAAAAAGATTTTTTTGTTTTTTGGGCCCGACAAGGATTACTCCTTGCTCCTACGTATCTCCATTCATAATGGAGAATCAAGGCCACGTAGTTCTTTATGAAAAAGAATTTTTGAAAATAATTTGTTCGAAGATGTTGATATAACTCTTTTTAATATTTGAAAATTTTGTATTTTTTTTAGTAATCTTATAGAAAAGCGAAGGTATTAAGTACTAAGTCGACGCGAGCGGTCACACGAGCACTTATACATTTTAAAAGTTAAAAGGGTATTTAAATTATTTATTTGTTATTACTTCCTTTTAAAAAAAACTTTCAAAATAAGACATTGATACCCAACAAAATTTGACTATTTTATATCCACAATTTATGAAAACATTAGGAAAATAAATAAATAAAAGATTAGGAAATAACGTTTAGGGTTAAACATATTATTTTAATATGAAAATTTTTTACAACCCTTAACATGAAAAAATATGGCACAACATATTCATACAATGTCAAAACATGATATCTCTCACTAAATCACGCGACAATGTTCACAACCCAAAGCAATCAACAAAACCTTAATTATAAAACTAATGAACCCCAAAAAGCATGACAATATTGTTTTTTTCCATATCAAAAAGAAATAGTGAAAACATCAAATTCAACCAAGATAAAGAACACATCTCGAGAAATACTGATGACACAATAAAAAATTAATTTTGCGAACCTGAACGGGTGTGTGGTTTTTTTATTTTTTTATGTGCGAGGGTTAAAAGAGAATGTGTGCTTAGGGTTAAAAGAGAATGTGTGCTTAGGGTTTTTTTATGTCCTTTCTTCTTTTTCTGATGGCTTTATATACACAACATTATAAATCTAATGTAATCTCGTAATAAAGGTATGCCTTAATTACAACGAGTTTTAAAAGGCAAGAACTGGTCTTAATATTATTACAATATGGGAATCAAATCAGTGCACAAAATCAAACGTGATCAGCAAAATTGATTTTAATTAGTAAAAGAGATATTGTTTTGAATTATATTACTACTTTCTCTATCTGGAAGAAAAAAAAGGTGTCATAAAATCAGAGCACAAAATCAAACGTGATCAGGACAAATTAACTATAATTACAAAAAAGATATTCTTGAGAAACATATTAATATTTTCCTCATCTGGAAAAGGAGGTGTCATAAAATCAGAGCACAAAATTAGAGTAAATAATTCTAAATATTAGAACATATTCTATTTCTAATTATTAGACTAACTTCTTAATTTGGAGCAGAAACGACAAAGGATAGAGTGGGGTTGCAAAGTTTAAATGTTGGGTTGTCGTTAGTTGCAAGAAAAAAACGGTGTGGGTGTACAGAGTATTTTGGGTTAAAATAGAAACAAAGCCTCAAAAGAAAATACATACAAGATTAAAACAAGATTTTTTCTTTTTATTTATTTGTTTATTATTATTATTATCCTGTTATTATTATTATTTAGACAAAAAGAAAAAAAACCAAAGAGAAAACTTATTTATTTTTTTATCTTTTTTTATTTTTTTATTTTTGACCCTTTTTTTGAAAAAACAAATTATTATTATTTATTTAGCCGGACGAAATTGGGTGTTGACACCTTTGTAGTGAATTTGAATGAATTTTAAATTAAATTAACAAACTTACCACAATATGTCAACTTCAAAAGTGGCTTTCTATTTGAAGATTGAATTCTTTTATCCTACAGGTGTCTATCTTGATTGAGAGATAAGGAGGTTTTGATAGTTGCATCTGGGGTAACATTTTCTTTCCATACTGGGAGAATTGTTCAAAAGTCAAATGAGACCAGAATAGATAAAATTCATTTCAACTAATTTTTTTTACTTTAGTAGGAAAAGCAATGTAACAATGCAATACAAAACATATTGAAAAATATCAAACTGTAAATTTTTACAAATTCCAGAATTTGTGTTAATCCATTGAGTAAATTGGTTATGGTGCCTTTTTGATATCAATATGTATGAAAGTAATTAAAAACAGATTGATAATGATATATTCAGTAATAAACGTTTAACTTGGATTAAATTTATAGTGAATGAAAAAATGATTACAACAATGTGTTAACTAAGAAAGAGGTGTAGTATTTGGAAAAGGAAATGCTTCACTGTGAATTGATTTTCCTCATTGGTAACTGCAATCAAGAGAACAAAATAAAAATAACATATATGAAGTAAGATTGGTATTTACATCTTTGTTTTTACATCTGAATGTTGATTTGATTGTATTGGATGAGAAACGAATGAAATGAGATACACAAAATGAAGAAAGTTTAAAATGCAATGTCAGAAACATAAATTTATTTAACCTGAGGACTTCATCATGCTATTTGAAATATTTTGTGAGACAATGCTCTTCCTTTTTCTTCTTGCATTTCTTGAATCATTTGTATCCATTTGTTTGTAGTAATGTTCAAAGTGTGCAGAAGTTATGCATTGTATTGTTGTATTATGGTTCTTTACAAATTCAGAATAGATTGGATGAAAAAAAAATTTGATTTGAAATTAATAATACAAAAATAATAACAAACCCAATTAACAATGCACTATGAAGAAAGTAAAACCAGAAAGCACAATAAAAAGCAATGAATAGATGTAGGCACATTTTGAGTGTTCCATGCACATTTTTCCTGAGCTAGGTAATGTAAGTTCAAACTTTTTATACAAAAGAACAAACAATTCATTGATATGGAAATATCATAATTGAACATATAACTCAGTATTTGGAACATCGTACCTTTTCAAAAAGATTTGATCTGCAATGTCCAAATCGATAATTTGTAGACACTGCAATGCTGCATTTCAGAATGTGCATCTGTGTTATATGTCCTTTTTGGGCTAACATAAAAGTACTATGGTTTGTAATAGTCAACCTTCAAAGTAGACATTTGTTTCTACATTTAGTGTACCCTACAACTAATAAAATATTTGTTTAATAAGTTAGGGTAAATAAAAATTATTTAATTCAGATGAGATAATTTTTTAAAAAATCAATACTTTGAATTTTAAAAATTTAAATCTACTTCGAAAAATTTAAATTTAAATTACAACACGTGTTAAAGAGTTACAAATAAATTCAATTTTAATTTTTGCAGGGTTACTAATCTTTTGTGATATTATTCGAATAACATATAGATTACTAAAAAACAATTAAAAGCAATATTGCAACAAAGATTAAAATATTTTTTTTTACAAAAATTAAAATAAGTTTATTCAAATTATTGCGTCTGATCGCTTCTTCTTATCTCCATTGAAGCTTGCATGAAGAATGGAGGCTCCATGGATGGTGTTGGATACGGAAGCATGAAGGAAAGAAGCTTAAGGTGTTTGGTTTGGTGTAGGTGAAAGGATTCTTAACAGAGGTGAGGCCAACTCCAAAGGAAAAAGACTAGAGTAAACTAGAGAAGAGTTTACTCTAAGGTGAGCTCAAAAGAGATTTGCGCACAAATTTGGGCAGCAATTCATTACTCAATTTCCAGCTGAAAAATACATCTCCTAAGCCTTCTATTTATAGGCTAAAATGAGACCAAGGAGTCTCCAAAAAGTGGAGGGAAAAAGGAGTCTAGAAAGTTGAATTTTGGAGCCAAAAAAGGAGCATGTGGGAGGTGTGACTTGCCTCCTAAGCAAGTCACACTTGTCTTGCCATGGGAAGTTAACTCTCATCCTTGGAGAGCAAGTTTGAGAAGCTTCTAGGCTTTTCTAGAGTAGACACACTACTCTTGGCCCATTTGGCTCAATTCCCTTTGTTGGTCCAAAATTACTTCTAAGGCCCAATTTCTTCTTTAAACAAATACCACTCATTCACATAGAAACCTCCTTGAGGTCTTTCCATACATTCAGCATAAGTAGAGGAAAACTCAGAATCTTGATTATACATTTCTAGAATGTGATCAAATTCAAGAATTTGGGTTCCCAATTTTGAAAACAAGGTGTGCCTTCTAGACAAGGCATCAACCGCCACATTAGTTTTGCCCTTCTTGTACTTTATCACATAAGGAAATTGTTCCAAGAATTCCATCCTCTTAGCATGTCTTTTATTCAGCTTGTGTTGGCCCTTCAAATATTTTAGCGACTCATGGTCACTATGAATGATAAACTCTTTGGACACAAGGTAGTGTTCCCAAGTTTGAAGGGCCCTAACTAAGGCATACAATTCCTTATCATAGGTGGGATAGTTGAGGGAGGCACCATGAAGTTTTTCACTGAAATAAGCAATTGGGTGCCCTCCTTGCAATAACACAGCACATATTCCTACACCGGATGCATCACACTCTAGCTCAAAGGTTTTTTAAAAGTTTGGTAAAGCTAGAATGGGTGCATATGTGAGCTTTTCCTTGAGTTGCTGAAAAGTAGACTCTTGTTTTTCACCCCAATTAAAAACACAAGGACTAAGGCTCTTTTGAACCCAACCCTTCCCCAACAATTCTTGCACTTGAGACTCTATCTCTTTTGTTTCTTGAGGATTTGTCCTATAGGATGGTCTGTTTGGAAGACTTGCCCCAAGCACTAAATCTATTTGATGCTCAATTCCTCTAAAAGGAGGAAGTCCAATTGGTCCTTCCTTAGGGAATATATCCACAAACTCTTTCAACAGATTTTGAATTTTAGGATCGTCAAGGGATTAGAAAACACATGATGGAATCATGCCTAGGATCTTCAAAGAGATCTCAAATTAGCTTCAGATCGTAGAATATGAACTCTTTTTTATTTTTTTTGTAATGTTTTTGTTTGTGCTTTTTCAGACCTTAAATTATGTTGGGCCTTTTTGTCTTTCGGCCAATAGTATATAAACCCTTATGAGACACATTTGTATTCAGATTTGAGTTATATGAAAATTTGAGTTTTCTCTCAAGTCTCGAGGTTCTCCTCAGAACCACCGATCCTTATCTTTGAATCTCCGATTCAAAGTGGCGGATCTTCCTCACTTATCTTGGAACCTCGTCCAAGTGACGTGATTTCCTCCCGTTTCGCAAAACTCCCCAATCGACGTCCTCCATTTTCCCCCCTTTTATTTTAGGGTATATAGCCATTTTCATTCTAGATGAATTTCGCCCAAAATCCGAGATGATCCTTCATCATTTGGTAATCAAAGCTCGGTTATTTCTCTTATGAATTCTTTTCGGATAATCGTTCTCAATTTCTTCACTTTTTGGGTTCTGTCGTGTTGTTCTCATTCGTTGTTTTGGTTTTCTCGTGGTTCGTTTGTGCACGTCTCTAAAGGTCAAAGGAGGGGATTTCACAAGCTGTGTGGTTCGCTAATCCTTGGCAATTTTAGTGTCTACCTCATTCCTTGGCAAATTCGAAGAGTTTAACACTAGGAAAGTTCTATCACAAGCAATTGCAAAAGCGACAATAATAGTAGATGTTTCGATTCCAATGGCTTTAGTTAATCCATGGAATTCGTAATCGTAAAGTTGCGCAACTTACAACTTGATCAGAACAGCAAAAGGAAATTTTGTTACTGCCAACTACGCTAGCTTGTGCCTTTAGTCTGAAGCGGCCCAGGTGTTTGTCAAAATGACTCAATGAAGGGTCCATTAACAAAAGTCAGTAGAACTAAGGGAGACGGAGTTGCAGTTTGCCTTGGTTCAATTATGAGTTACTTGTAGGTTGGTCCACTCCCCCCTTTTGTGAGCTAGTGAAGTGCAGCAAACGTCAAGCTTGAGGTGTTGTTACTTGAAGTGGTGGAACAATCTTCACAACATGCATCGTTGGTGCACTTTTGATGATTTATCATGTGTTTTTGGTGCAGCAAGCATGTGTTGAAGCTAGAACTGATTCATGTAAGCGGGGCAATTTTTTGGTCAAATAATTATGGTTTAATTGGTGCTGCAGTTTTCTTTAAAAGGTGGTGACCTTTTCCTAATGCAGCAGCAAAAATTTGAAGAGCTGTAGAGCAGAAAAAAATTTTTATTGCTGTTATAGTTTTGTGAGTGTTGTTTAGAGTGTGTTGGTGAGGTGAATTGTCATCTAGAAGCTGGTTCAAAAGGGAATTCTTCAATTCAAGTAGTGGCTTAGCACAAGACCATTCTTGAAGCGTGCAGTTGGTGCGGATAATCCTTCCTTTTTGGCAGCTTCTGGCTTGTTCTAATTAGTTGGCATAGTCAAACATTTGGAGCCTCATTTGATGCAGAGTCGTTTTGAAGCTGGCTGGATTGGTAGGCTATAATAGCCAACTTGAAGCATAGTATAGAATTGAAGTTGATTTATTCAGTGGTGGATGAAATTGAAATTTTTTTCTAACGTTAGTGCAGTAGGCACGTGCATCAAGTATTGACATTGGTATGGGCAGTAGTAATCTTTTAATCTGAAGCGGTGCAACAGTTTGGTGGCATTATAATTGTTGATTGCAGCAATGCAAAACGTGGCATCAAGCTTTCTTGCAGCACATCCCAAACTCTTGTTGCAGTAGTGTTTCTTTGTGAGGTAGGTAGGAATTTTGGTGCAAATTGATTCCAACAGCATCTTCAATTGGTGAAGCAGCATTCTATAGTGCAGCATTGGCAGATATAAACTGTCTCACTCGGTGCCTCTAGTGCCTATGGTGTAGAAAGGGTGATCAAGGTTGACAAATAAAGCACTTCACGTGGTTGTGTTCTTTTAGAACTTGCAGTGGCAGCCCCACATTTACACACTATAGTGGCAATCTTGTTGTGGCAGCCACACGATTCAACACATTTGATGCAGTAAAAAATAATTGACAACCACAATTCCTAGTTTTCCATCGGTGCAGCGTCTTGTAGAAACGTGAGTTAACCGTATTTGGTGCAAAAATCTCAAGCATTGGCAGCAAGCATTTTTGGTTTCCTTTGGCACGTTGCAGTCCATTTGCTTGGTGCTTGTTTGGTGGCAGCCTTTAACTTTAATCCATTCGGTGCAATTAACATCTTGCTGTAGGAATTGAATTGGTGGAATTTGAAAACAGCTGGAATAACCACCCAACTGGAACAAGAAGCTGCAATATTTTGAATTGGCTTGGTGGCAGTCTTCTTTTGATTTGTCACGTAAATGGTTTGATGCAGCAGCTGGACCAATCCAATACTTTGTAAACCTTGAGGTGCATTAAATATCTCTAGCAAAGGCTCCTTAGATAGAACCCGAAGGAGTGCATAGTGGAGGTCTGGAAAAGTAAGATGTTGTTGTTGTGATGATGGTATAATGTTGTTTGGACTTCCGTTTGAGGTAGTTTTGCTGTAGTTTTGGGACTTAACTTTGACTATTTGGACATGATTTTGAGATGGTGTTTGCTAGTGTTTGGGCATCATTTTTGGATGGTTTAGACAACAAGCATGAGACTATTTTAGTTTTTGCAACTGCCTCCCATATGTTTGGGCGTGATTTTGAGTTGATTTTTGGGTTGTTGTGGATGTTGTTTTGATGCATATACATGATGCCTATTGTGCTTATTTTTGGGTCCATATTCTTGTGAGTATAAATCTCTTTTCTTAAATATCTAGCTTTGCTTGAGTCCATTATCTATTACTTTCTTGTTGAGTTCCATTTTTTTTTTGATTCTTGTGTTGTGGGACAATGTACCTTGAGCTAAATTGTTGGAAGTATTGCTTGTGGGAGTTTGAATTAATCATCACATTTTAGCTTGAGTGTTTTGTTTCACATTTCTAGTAGTAATTCTAAATACATTGTTTAGATTACTCTTGTCTTTGAAAGTGCTTTTCTCGTTGTCATAGTCCTAGTTTTGTCACATATTTACTCCCTTTGGTTTAGCCCTTTCTTGATTTTGGTGCTTTTTTAGTTTGTCTTTAAATTTCCTTGGTTTTTTCTTGGAGTTTTCCTTTCCTTGGCCTCTTGAGTTGAGCTTAGATTCGTTACGTCTTTCACTTTGATGTTGAATTCTGGATGGGTTGATTGGAGGTTCTTTGAAGAACTTAACAGGAACTTGAGGGCGAGTGAATACACTATGAGAGTGAAACACGAGTGGAATTGAGTGTAAACACGTAAGGAGTGGTGTGACCCATTTGATAATTTTATCTGCATTACTTTTGCTAATCACTTACTGTGTTTTGTGTTTTGTGTTAGTTCTTGTTTCCTCTCTTTCATTGCAGGAATTAGCAATTTTGAGTACTCCACAATGTTCCATACACGTTCGACTTGATAGAGGATATCAACTTCATTGTGTCCAGAATCATTAGGCTGAATAGCAAGCTTGGGGAACTTGGAAAGGAGCATAAACATGATAGAGGATCATTGTCAAGCGACAAAACAAGTGCTATTAGGTGCACAAAGTGTGAAGGTTATGGATACGAAAATTATCAATGTCCTAATTGAAACGCCAAGTACATGAATCTTCAGGAACTCCAAGATTACATTGTATACTTGAAAGAGGTGAATAGGAGTGTTAGGCAAAAGCTCGAAGTTAGACAAGAGCAACAAGCAAAAAGGGAGCATGAAAAGGCAAGACAAGAGAGAGAAAATGCGGAAAGAGCACTAAAGAAAATGTGGGAAAAAGCAAGACAAGAGAGAGAGCTAAAAGAGCGAGAAGAGAAAGAACAAAGAGCAAAGGAAGAAGAAGAACAAAGAGAGAAACATAAGAATGAGTCTCTCCTCATAACCTTGAAATTCATGGTTGAGATGAAATCCTTAAAGGGGGATGATAATGCGTTAACTCGTTGTTCCCATTCACATCATGATTTTGCATTTTCATTGGGAACACTTACTAAACCCTCTCTTTTTGTCTTAATGCCTAGGGAAAAATTATACATTAAGGAGCAATGGCCTAAGCAATGGGGTGAGGAAAAGATGATGGAAAAGGCAGCAACAACATGGGCCAAACATGAACCTGACTTTAATCATCTAATTGTGTGTTTGGCCTCTTATGAAAGTCCTGAAGGATTTCAGGGACACTCTTTTTCTATTTTGATTATTATGGGTTGTTCTCCTTTTTGTTTCACAGTGAATAGTATACTTGTGGTTAAACTCTTTGACGTGTTCTGTAGGTTTATCTTTGATCCTGGAGGACAATCTCTAAGCACCTTGATAATAACAGATTGGCCTCTCCCATGATCCCAATCTCATCTTCTCTAGATAACATTTTATTTCTGTTTTTAGACTATACTAGTTTTGCGTACTTCTCAACACTTATGTTTGTGTGTTTGTTTGTAGGTAATGAAGCGCTAAAATTCGAGGTCGAATTTTCTCCAACCCGGAGGCAATAATGGAGGCGTGGTTCGGGACCGTCAAGGGATTAGAAAACAGATGATGAAATCATGCCTAGGATCTTCAAAGAGATCTCAAATTGGCTTTAGATCGTAGAATATGAACTCTTTTATATTTTTTTTGTAATGTTTTTGTTTGGGCTTTTTCAGACCTTAAGTTATGTTGGGCCTTTTTGTGTTTCGGCCATAGTATATAAACCATTGTGAGACACATTTGTATTCAGATTTGAGTTATATGAAATTTTGAGTTTTCTCTCATGTCTCGAGGTTCTCCGATTCAAAGTGGCGGATCTTCCTCACATATCTTGGAACCTCCTCCAAGTGGGGTGATTTCCTCCCGTTCCGCAAAAATCCCCAATCGACGTCCTCCATTTTCCCCCTTTTCATTTTAGGGTATATAGCCATTTTTGTTCTAGATGAATTTCACCCAAAATCCGAGACGATCCTTCATAGGGAATATATCCTCAAACTCTTTCAAAAGATTTTCAATTTTAGGAGGTAGACTCTTAAGTTCAAGAAATGTGGCAGTGCATGTGAGTGTTCCTTTACACAACAAGAGGCATGAAGGTTGTTCATCATTGAGAACTTGGTTCAAAGATTTTATAGTCAAAATGTTCTCATGTTG
>Ga0209589_1012395_pt1 | contig 11588 bp, 6 predicted proteins | sample CowpeawhiteBW_FD_187525 | JGI IMG/M metagenome (GOLD analysis project Ga0209589, IMG submission 187525) | Root nodule microbial communities of legume samples collected from California USA - Cow pea white BW (SPAdes) (version 2) | ecosystem: Host-associated > Plants > Roots > Nodule | place: USA...
AGTCTGATTAAAAAAAAAAAAAAAAACACTACAAAAGGCCCTTTAAGACAACACCATCCAAAGTTTCGTCCTAAAAGAAGATGTTCGGACTCAACATTCTTACCATACATGCTCAGAAACCACTCTGCACACAAAAGTATTCTCATCAAATCCTAAAATAAAAAAAAATGAAATAATCCACCCAAAAAACCGGATAAAATTAGAAAGAAAAGGAAAATGACATTGAAGATGCAAATAATATACGCGGTGATCAACATTTTTAAATGACAAATTAAAAAAATAAAATAGAACAGAAAAAAAAAATAAGAGCAAGAAAATGAGGAACATACCGGTTGAATGACAGCGCTTAGCTGATAACACGTCAACAGAGGACTCCATCGGTAACTTTCAACGAAATGAAGAAACTGAAAATTGAAGCAAAAACAGATAAAATTATTGCAAACTGAAAGAGAAAGATAAAAAAACAAGTGTTCAATTTATCCGTTTTCTATCAGAGATTGTAGAAAAACAAGAGAAAGAGGGTTACCAAAAAGGAGAAATGGTGAAGAAAGAAAATGAGTTTGAGAAATGCAGAGAGAAAGCATTGAAAATTTTATAGAGCAAGTAATGCACTGAGAGAGTGTTTACGACGTTTGAGTTTCCATCGGTTACAATGGTCAATGATCCTCTGTGTCGCACCAGCAGCGTTCATGCAGTGTGGACGCGGAATTAACCGCCAGTGTCTGACGACAGCGTTGATCAAAAACTTTGAACGGTTAGATTCTGGTCATACCAAATTTTTTAACTGTATGATGATTGGTGTGGGTCAAAGTGCAATTTCCAATCACGTTGCATGCGTGATTGGTGATTAGACGCACTTAATTAATTGCAGTTAAAAAAAAAGCCCTGTAATTTACGTAAAATAATTTTTCTTAATATAATAAAATAGTAATTTTAGGTTTGATTAATGGTATGATTAATAAAAATTAATTAACATTATCTTAAATTTTTAAAAGGAAATTTTAGGAGACAAATAATTTACACACACGTATATATGTATATTTATTTATTGTATTAAATGGTAAGAGAAACGATTAAATATATAGAAAACTGCACTACTGTTTTATTACTATGAATTTTAATAAATGCATAATTTTAACCGATGCGGGAAGAATAATTGATTTGATGAAAAATTAGGAAAAGAAGAATTAAATTTTAGATGTGTGGTTATTTAATATTAATCATAAAAATCAGTATTTCATTTAATTAAACGTTATTAAAAATAGTTTTAAGCAAATTAATTGCATGCTTACTTTTAGGAAGCAACTGTTGCAGAGAGCTCTTCAAATCCACGTCAATAACTTTATTAATAAGGTTTTAAATTTAAGAACTTGCATTGGAAAAATTTAAAAACTTGATTTTAGATAAGATTACTATATATTAACAATAAAAAATTAATATTTTAATAATTAAAAAATGTAAAAAATAATATAAATAAAAAAATTGACAAATTTTCGATTCTTATGAAAATCCAAATTTATATGAATATAATGTAATTTGCTTAACAGTAATATAACATATGTTAGGCTCATTTAAGGTAAAATAAAGTTTCTTTATAAGTAATTTGTATTGGAAATACTATAGGTGAATATTTTTAAAGATAGTGTTAAATAACTTGGTTAGAAAATTTTGTTTTATTTAGACAAAAATTTAAATGTGATATTAATAAGATTACTGATTGTTAGCCAAACAAGTATATAGTTTACTCGTACAATAAATTATTTTATTAAATGATTAATTTATTATTAAGGTAAAAGTCTCTAATTTAATGTTTTAGTCACTACAAAATGATATTAGTTTTTAGGCTAAAATCTTATTGTGCTCTCTTAATTTTTATACAAAATTTAATTAGATATCTACTTTTTATTTAGTTTGATTTAGTCTAATTTTTAAAATGAAATAATTAGGTTTTTTTTGTTAGATTAATATTAAATTTACGTTAAAATTTACAAATGAAATCACTTCACTTAAGAAGTCTAAATATTCAAATAATTTTATTTATTAGGTGAAGTGATTAAAAGTACAAATTGACTGGATCATCTTTTAAAGAAACTAAATTGAAAGCAAATAAAAATTAGAAATTTAATTGAATTTTTTTTATAAGATCTAGAGAACCAAAATATGATTTTAACCTACTAATACTTTATTTTAGATAAAATAAATACTTTCTCTTAACAATCTTTGTCACACATATTTATTTATATTATTTCTAAATAATTCCTTAAAATATATCTATTTTTAAAAACTTATGTTATCTAATTTTTTACTTGTCTAATTAATTAAACACTACACGAATAATTTCAGTTTTCTCTAATCATTTATTTTTAATTAATTTAAAATCAAGAAAAAAAATACAAAAATCAGCTCACAATTCAATTTTACAAAATTAAAATTCTAATCAAATTCAAAATGGTGCTAATTTAATAGATATAAAGAATAATATATTACCTAAAAAAATAAAATTTGAAAGTGTCTATAGAAGTTTAAAACTTAAAAAATGTACTCTATAGAAGAAAAGACAATTGTTACTTTCCTTGTTCACCTACATCTATCTATGCACAACCTATTTTACGCTTTTAAGAAAAGTGACAATTGTTGAAAAGAAAGAAAATAAATAAGCAAAATAAAATATCTAAAAATAATATTTTTAAGTAACTTTATCTTTCTTTCTATAAATAACTCTGTCCATTTATATCTTCAAAGCATTTGGATTTGGTAAGTTAATCTTTGTTTAAGCAAAAATAAAATTTGTTTTATCCTCCTTAAACACCTTTTAATATAAGTTACATGTGTTGTTTAAAAATTTAAACTAGTTTCCCAAAGAATTTTTGTATATTAGCTTTAATAAGTTAAAAACAAAGAGTACTAGTGTCGTAAGTTTCGAATAACATTTGAGCGATATTTAACTTGATTGATTTGTTAAAAATTGAATATATATCACATTAGTTTTTTAGATTGTGTATTATTTATCTTATTTTTTTAGTTGTATTTGATCTTTTAAGATAACATTGAATTGTGATTTATTTATTTTTTAATTGTGTTTTAAAATACAATGATACATTATTGTTTGTTTTCATCATTTACTCATAAATCAGATTTTGAGTTTAACTCTTTCTTTATAATTCAAAACTACAAAAGACAGATTTTATTGCTTGCAAAAAAAAAAAAGTCTTGTATTATTCTCCAACTATATTTAGATTTTTTCTTTGAGAATTTACATTTTATTAAATGCATTGAATACTTAATACAGTATCAAAGGCCTTGTATGTATATTTTATCATATTTTCTAATCAATCAATGGTATAAACTTTTTTACTAAAGGCATGGTGACATTGATGGAAGAAAAATAATAATGAAATTAAAGAGATTAAGCATAAATATATTTAAAAAAATGAGTTTACTAAATAATACTTTGCTGGTTTAATCTGTTAGATATTTTGCATACATTCCTCAAACACAAAAACAGCAAAAAATACCAGAAAATTTATCAGTATTTGAAATTTTGTTAGGGACAAAAAGGAAAAAAAACATAAGATATGGTGCAACTAATGTTACATTGCTTAAACTTTTTCAGAGGCAGTAAAAAAATAATACAGGTAACAAAATTCATATGAACCAGAAAGAAAAAGTGACTATGATTGGAACCATTTCCTAACCTGTTTTGAAGGTTTTTTCTCTCCATTCTCTTGGGAACTCTTGTGTGAGAATTTGGATCTATATTGTTCTATTAGCATGTCAAGCTTGTCTACTACGTCCTTCCCTACTGAACCTTTATTCTTCTTAGGCCGTTTCTTCGAAACCATTTTCTGCCCTGCTTCTTGTTCTTGATTCTGCATCTTTCTTTTTCTAAAACCAGTATCATCATCTTTGTTTCCTGATTTTCTTCTGTTAGGGGCAGTGTTTTGATCTTCAGCCGATGCACCACCATTTTTCTGGCCATTTTGGTTATTCTTTGGCTTCATGGACAAGGCTTCTGGATTTTCTTTCAGTGCCCTTTTGTTCTTTTTGTTGCCTTTCTGTCTTTTGGATTTTTCATTTGCCAGTGTATCACCTGATTCACCATTTGTATTCACTACTGTTTCCTTTCCCGGTTCACCATGCTCTCTAGACTTTCGTTTTCTGTCCTGCTTGTGATCTTCTTTGTTGCCAGGTTTGTCATTTTTCATACCATTGTTGTCATCTTGAGGAGCCTGCTGTTGAAATTGTAGCTTTGCGTTCCGAAGTTTAAGTGTTTGAACATTATCAAGAGCAAACTCCACGATTGGTCTATGTTCAGGACCAAATGTTTCTGGTGTCAATGAAAGCAAACTATGAATTAGACAGAAATAAAGTACAAAATAGTATATGATCCTCAGAGATGATGAGAAATGGTATTCACCAGGATTATTGTTGAGAACTCTCAGAGCCACAAGGGCATGCTGATGCTCAGAAAATTCAACAAATGCAACTCCCCTTGAATAGCGTTCTTGAGCTACCTTTCCGTTCTTCTCATTTTTCAAAAACTTTATCTGCATATTGTACGTATATTATTTTGTTAGAATATAACATGACACCCTTAAAGCTTTACAGAAACAATAATTGACAACTTGTAGTTATGATCTACTCAACCAACCTGCCGAATTAATGGTTTTTGCTTGGTAGCTCTGGAGATGACTGCATCAATGCAAAGCTTCTTTAGTTCTTTCTCATGCATTGACTTGGGCAAGTTGTAGATAATGAGCCTAGTTCTTGAAACATGAAAATTTGGAGATTGAAGCTTTGTCTTCTTTTTCCTCTCCAATCTATATGAAATTTCCATGAATAATATTGAGCACAAACACCAACTGAAGAACTTACACTTGAGCAAGAAGATATAGAATTTAAACCACCACATTGGCAAGATCAAATGCAACATAACATGTAAACCAGAATAGTACGAGTAATGATATTTGAAAATGGATTGTGAACCTATGGCTCATTTTGTTCGTTTGTGGATCTATACAACCAAATGGATTGTGCCAAGAAATTATATCTAAGCTTTTCAAGAACCTTTTATTCAACCTTCTGGTGATTTTTCTCAACAAGAACTACTAAACATGAAAAGAAAAATGAAAACAAGTAGAAGACAATACAGGTGTTTTTTTTTTTTTCTCCTAACGTTCACATAGGGTAAAAGCAGCACATATTAGCAAAGGATTATCACAACATTAGGAGAATTCAAAAGAAAACCATAATTCTCCACAACTTAACAAGACCCAATGGTCAATCCCTCAATGGAGAATACAGTAGTCTATTATAACAATGACAGTTGGAGATTAAAAAAGTCACTCAAATGCAGCACACATAATAACTATAACCAAAATGATAGATGTGAGTTAAAATAATAATTCCAAACCACACAATACTCACTCTTGGCGTTTTAACATATCACTGGCTGAAACGCCTTCAGCAGCTGTAGTTCCCTCAACAATAAGTCCCTCCTGTTGCAATTTAGTTGAATGAGAATGTTAATCTTATGCATATCTATCAGCTTCAACAGCCTACTCCACAAAAAGTTACAAAGGAGAAGACAAACCTTTGCCAAGTAAAGATTCCGGTGGTCATTAACCTCATTATTTTTTGCTTTCTCCAGTTCCTTGTCATGTGCCGATTTCTTATCCAAAGCCTTTAAAACTTTCAACGGTCTACCCTTCAGCAAAATACCTGTCCCAGAAGCAGCAATAGCAGCTGAAATTGCAGTATCAGCTGCTTCTACAGTTTTAAACTTTAGAAAACCAGTTCCTCTTGGTCGCCTGCATTGAGTAAAAGGAGACTATGAATAATGCGCTGTGAAATAGACAGAAAAATAACACTGTGACATACTTGGTAACTTGGTGGAGAACAGGAGCAAAGTATTCTACTTCCCCAAACCCAGAAAATCGTTGTTTTACTTCTTCATTATCACATTCAAAGGGAAGATTACTTATAAAAACTGTTCTCTGCAAATCTTCTTCTGTTCCCTTAGGATTTGATAAGTTGTTTATGCTGGAAATGTCAGGCTTAGAAGCACCTGAAACCTTTTCCAAGTCATCAGATACTTTTCCATTTGCATCCTTAACAACTTCATCAGGTCTTGACTCTTTGTTTTCTTTGGACAACATAGAATCGTTGTTTTCAGATGCTCCTTTGCCTGAGGATCCAAGCAAGTTGTTAAGCACCTTTCTTGCAATATCTGCCTCCTCATCAAAATTATCTTCAGGAGGAGCTCCCTCTTCCACCATGGCACTGGAGTGGTTTGTATCATTATCATCTCCTTGGCCAGATCTTTTATCAACAAGCTCCACATCCTCCTCATCGCTATCTTCATCACTCAAGTTTTGTGCTTCTACAGAAATTGCAAAGGATGTATTATTTAAATAGTTCAGATCCAAAATGAATGAGATCTAGAGAAAACATCAAAATAACATAACTTCATTCATTTCAAATATAGAATATAAGAGTGGCTAATGAAAGTACCCTCTTCACAATAAAAATTACCTTTCTCTGAAGCACGAGTATCATTCATATCACTACTAAATATCTTCTTTGGAACAGCCCAATCAACAGCTATGACTCGTTTTGCAAACTTTGATCCATTCAGCTTTTGAATGGCCTGAAAAAGATGAAGCTTATACGCAGGTTATTTCTGAACACAAACAAGTACATAAAATAAAACCTTGGTAAAAGTTCATACATTTTCTGCATCTTGCTTGCAGGTGAATTTTACAAATGCAAAGCCCTTAGACAGACTGCACAGAGGAGAAGATGGGAAAAGAAAAACATTTTAAGAAACCATTACGTATGATAGCATATTGAAACTCTTAATAAATAAAAAGTAGAAAGAACTGACCCTGTGTCTGACTTTTGTGGAATAAATACGTCCCACACATATCCAGCAGATGAAAACATATCTCTTATTTCAGTATCTTTTGCCTGCATTCATGTTTAGTCAGCTAGTCAGAAATCAAGGAATTCAAAAACAATTATTTCAAGTTTTTTAATTCTATGCATCGAACCTTGAAAGGAAGGTTTCTGACAATAAGCTTCCATTTCTGAGTCTTGGAGCCCTGACCCACATACAGCAGAAAGTTAAGAAACAAATATCTCATTCAAGATCTTACATGGTAAACAGGGAAGTCAACTTCACCTACAAGCAATTACAAATCATAGAACAAAAGCACACAACAAAGCACAAACACTATGAAGTCTATATCCCACCACCTAATAGATTATTTGATGAATCTATGAATCTGACAAAGTACAGCCGACAGTTACTAAATGCATTCCAACCATGCTAAAACTGACTTCCAAATGGTGAGCAGGGTACATACATCTCCTACTTCAAAGAACATATTGTCATGAAAATAAATACACACTCAAAAATGGAGACAATAAATAAGAAAATACTTTTCTACACCAACATAAGAAACAGAGACTAAAACCAAACCCAAGTGAAAATCCTATCAAGCCTTTATTAGCAACACGCATCACAAAAATGGAAACAACAAATAAGAAAGTACTTTTCCACACAAACATGGGAAACAGAGACTAAAATCAAACCCAAATAAAAATCCTATCAAACCTAAAGAAGCAGCACACATCACAAATTCCCATTACATAACTTCCTTTATACTAAACCATGCACGACATATTCTCCTGATTAATGGCAGAAAAAAGCTTAAGACTACTAATGAGCACTCAATTTTGCATAAAAAAGAAAACGAGAACTGGTTTTTGACCTACTCAGTTTTTAGAAAATGAAAAACACATTCGATGCATGGAATACAAATTTTAAGACATAAATCAAATTTACGAATACAAACGAAATGGTACAGCTTCTCTCAGCAGGCAGTTATTCATATATATATATATATATATATATATATATATATATATATATATATATATATATATATATATATATATATATCATGTTTTGCTGGAGCTGATGACATTGTAATGACTCTGTTGAGTTCTATGGCAAGTACTTTACCTCTCCACCCAGTTGGCGGGCCCAAATTGTTTCCCCTCTAATCACTTTTTTGTGCAACATTGCAACAGAAACTCGAGCTGATTTTACACTTGTATAAAGTACAGACGATGCATCCATCGTACAGCCATCTTGCATGAGACCTGGTAAATTTCCATAATGAATTCCACAATACCAAGAAATAAAAAAATAATAATAATAAGTGATATAATGTATTTAATCTTGTTGAACGTTTTTGCTGGAAAGCCACGTCTTTGACAATTTCAGTGGAAGAACAAATTTCAACATCCATATCTGCACTCAATATGATAACATGAGACAAAATACAACTAACATTCGTTCAAAATGTGAAAAGGGTTTTGGCATTAAAACAACAATAATGGTCATTAACCATGCACTTAAAGCAGTACAAGACAGCAGCAAACCTAATTCGACTCAGCTCACACACAAACCACAAAATGACTTTACACCAAGTATAAAGCAGCTAAAATCTTACTTGCAAAGAACAGGCCTGTTTTATTCAATTAAAAGAAAAAAAAAAGTGACGACCTTTTTATATCACTTATAGAATATAACAGACATGTCACAGTATTAGATAAACATAAAAACCTATTTTATCTACATTATATATCATTAGCAGAAAATATCAAAATCCAGTTACCATGTTGCTCAAGATCTTTCTTTGAAAGAGGGTATTTAATGGAACACACAGTGCCAATCTCTCTGGCTTGGCTGTGAACTTCTTCAGCCATATCAGAATCCTTGAGGCCACCAAATATAACAGTTCTAGCAACCCTGTCAAAAGAAAAAATACAAGAAACAGCATTTTAGGAACAAGATAATTCAAACATAAGAAACATCAGTAAGTTGGAATCAGGTAATCCCATTAGTCATTTCCACTTAATCACATCCATGCTAAAATCAGCTTCCTGGATTCTTCTTTTATCTCCATCAAAATTAGCTGATTTAAAAAGGTTGGATTAAGAACAGTTGCAGAGAAAAACAGATAATACCTCTGTTTTTCTGAGCCACCACCATCATCTGCAACATCATTACAAAGAGCTGATTTTTTCGTTTCCATTGGCTTCTTTGAGTTTTTTTGTTTACTTGGGACTTGTACTTCTAGAAAAGAAAAATAAAAAGAAAATATAAGATAAGGTGAAAATTATAAATGAGCAGATTATAAAATAATCATAAAAACAAATTCACAACCTTCCTTCAAAATTGAAACATGCTTCTCTGTTCCAAGTGATGTGCTGTCGTTTACATCATCACCATTTGGTTTTACAAGATCATCTGGTGTTCCAGCTATTACATTACAAAAGAAAGAGGGGAAGAGAAAACAAAGGAATAAGAGGATAAACAAGGTTAAAATAGTTTCCTTGTCTTTTCAAACAACGTGGAATATGAAAATATCACAGCATGCTGAACCATAATTATAGAGTTATCATCAACCTTTATTTGGTTTTGACTTTCGATCCTCCCGGGGAGGACGAGGCATTGCATGCTTAACTCCAATTTTACGGCCTTCAACAGACATACCATTCTTCAGCTCAATAGCACGATTGGCATCTTCCTCAACAGCACTGAGCATGGAAATGATTAATTTTAAACTGGGAAAAGGCAAGTCACACTTGCTCATTCTAATAAAGGTGAGAGAGAAGAGCCATACGTCTCACACAAAAACAGAGATACAAACAAATTATGATTGTGGATTAATTTACCAATAACAACAACACAGCTATACATCAGAGTCAACATCAAAAGAAGACAGGTTTCATATTATTGAAGCACTACGTTACTTGAACATCCAGAATAAAGTTTGACTATTGATATCTTCTTGAGTGATTTTCATAAACCATGATGATTTAAGTTTTATTACCCGGCAGGATCATGGAGTTTTACTGATGAGATACAATAGCAGAAGAGCATATTGCAATCCATGTTTGAGGATATTTTCCAGAAGGGGGAAACTTTCACTCGGGTACTGACTACTGAGTATTCAAATTTATTGATAGCTTCAGTTGAATGAGTTTTTGTCCAAAGCATAAGCATGAAACGATATCAAAAGAACTAGCTAGAACACAATGATATAAGCTAAAGCCTGAAATTCAATATCAAGTCATGACAAAGAGAGCATATTATTTGGACAAACTTTTCAGTGAGAAATTTTGGAAGACAAAAAAAAAAGAATGTCCCCAAGAGTTAAAACTATTTTATACATAAGCTAGTTTGCAGTAGCTCTTTCATTTGACTTCTCTAAAATTTTATTTTTTAACTTGTCCACAAGTTAATTTTCATTTATGAAGAAGTCCGTCTCATTTTTTCTTCTTGTTTTTCTCTCCTAGAAGTTCTTATGAAGAAGCTCGTCCAAACAAATTCAGAGTAGGCTCACAACCGGTAGTGGTAAGACAACCAAAGACACTGATAAAAACAAATTAAACTTTGGAAGTTAAACATAAACTCACAATTGGACATAACCGAAACCCCGATGCTGTGCTGACCCTGTGGATCATTAACCAAAGAAAAAGATGTTAAAAATACAAAGAGAAAAAGTATACACCTCACTTGTGCCTTTAAGTCTCCGCATACATAATTTCCTTTTACCAGTAGAATAGTTGAACATATGCCATGGAGTTTAGAACAATTTTCTCACCCTTTTCAAACAACTAAGCTAGACCCTGTTGACACACATACATAATCTACATGCATAATCTAATATACTTCAGTTATTAAACCATTACCTTTCTGTGTGACCATGAAGCAACGCCTCACAGGTCCAATCTCACTGAACGTCTCCTCCAACTGATTTTACATTTTTTTTTGGGCAAAACATTAAACAGATATATTATCAGAAAAAAAAAACAAAAACAAAAGTAACCAATCAACAAACAAACAAATGAAAGGAGAAGAACCGAGGAAGTAACGAATACCTGAGAATTGGAAAAGGAATAGGGTAAGTTGGAGACGAAAAGTGTGGAGGGGCAATGCTCTTTGCCTCCATTCTCCTTCACTTTGTTCTTCTTTCCCATCTCTCTTCACACCCTCTTTTTCTTTTTCTTCTTCTTCTTCTTCCTTTCTCACCAAAAATTCTAGTATCTGTAAAGGAGGGATTTTGTTTCAGCATTATACACGATTACTGGTTCAATCCAAAACCCAAATGGAAAAATAAATAAAGATTTCGTTGCGGCCACCTGAGGCAGAGAAAGGAGTGCAGAGTTGAGTTGGGTCTGTGTTAGGGGTTGCAATTTGCGTTGTAGCTTTTGAACAAGTAAACCAGGGTTTTGTGGAAGAAATAAATCCCTTAATTTATTAAGAAATGTAAAATTTGTTTTGTTATAAAATTTTAATTACATGTTTGGTTTTCTAATTATTCAAAACAAAAATACTTTAATTAGCTGTTATTTAATTACTAAATTAAAATGATACCCACACACACACACACATATATATATATATATATATATATATATATATATTTTTTTTTTTTTTTTTTTTTTTTTTTTTTTTTTTTTTTTTTTTTTTTTTTTTTTTTTTTTTTTTTTTTTTTTTTTTTTTTTTT
>Ga0209589_1012400_pt1 | contig 11582 bp, 16 predicted proteins | sample CowpeawhiteBW_FD_187525 | JGI IMG/M metagenome (GOLD analysis project Ga0209589, IMG submission 187525) | Root nodule microbial communities of legume samples collected from California USA - Cow pea white BW (SPAdes) (version 2) | ecosystem: Host-associated > Plants > Roots > Nodule | place: USA...
GCACCCCAACCCCTCACCCTTCTCCGTCCATTCATACTGGGTGGGTTGTTGCCAGTGGGAATCGAACCCCCAACCTGACCTTTAACACCTCTGGCACACCAGCAGATGCTACCAGTTGTGCTGCAGCGCAACTGGTAGCATCTGCTGGTGTGCCAGAGGTGTTAAAGGTCAGGTTGGGGGTTCGATTCCCACTGGCAACAACCCACCCAGTATGAATGGACGGAGAAGGGTGATGGGTTGGGGTGTATTGGGCTGCAGACCTAACACAACCGGTTTGAGGGTGGCAGGTGGGATGCCTGGTAAGCCCAAGAGGATCCGGGGGTGTTACAAAAAAAAAATGCACTTTTTTGTAACATCCCTGGCGTACCACACCCAGAGCATGTCTGGTGTGCCAGAGGTGTTAAAGGTCAGGTTGGGGAATGGACGGAGAAGGGTGAGGGGTTGGGGTGCATCAGGCTGTAGTAACCTGACATGCTCTGGGTGTGGTACGCCAGGGATGTTACATATTGTATTATTCATTTTTTATAAATAATTTTTTTATAATTTCAATCATTTAATAAAATTTATAAAAATAATTCTAAATTATTTATATATAATTTTATATTACTTTTAATATCATAGATATTTTGATAATATAACTTTTTTTATTTATTAAGTTTTTTTAAATATGCCACATTATTCCATCTGGTCACAAACTTCACTCCCAATTCATTCCAAAATTATCTTGAAATTCTTTAAAAAAAACAACATCAACTTCATCTTCTTAACTGACACACAATCATAATCACAAGCTTAATCTTAACCTCCTCCAACTATTTCGAAACTTACAGTTTCATGTTCCAATTTCTTTCTCCCCATCTTCCTCTTCTCAAATCAATCTATAAAAAAGATCACGATCTTAACCTTAATTTAACCTCATAAAATTAATTTATAAAATAAAATTTGTATCAATTTATATATATATATATTCTAAATTGAATTTATATTTAGATGACGAGAATCTTCTAATCTTTTATTATGATTTACGAAAAAAATGTTTTGAAAGATAAAAAATAAATACAAACATAGTAATCTTATTACAATGTAATAATTTCCAACAAATGAATACGTGTTGCTTTTGAATTAAAAGATTGAGGATTTGTATTGGTTTCGGGAGGAGTCACAAGTCATGTGGAATTCTTGAAGTTGGCGCCACCGTAGCCATTGCTAAGTGCTAACCTAACTAACACATCCACTTTATTTCTTTCTTTCTTCTATCTTTCAGTCACATTCTTTCAGATTTCAACCCCTATTCTACCGGATCTGACCCGAACCCGATAATGGTATCCGCTTCCGATTTCGACGCTCTCCAACACCCAGATCGGTGCTCCCCAACTTCGCGGACTCCGAGGCTAGGTCCCAGTCGCCTCTCCAGCACCCGCAGATCCCAATCCCACTCTTCTTCGTGGTTCCGAAGGAAACGAGCCAAAATGCTTCTGGCGCTTATTGCGTTGCTCGCTTCCTTTTTCTTCGTAAATTGGTTCATGCTTTTCCGCTTACAATATCAACACGATGCACCTCATCCTATTCCCAAGCCTACGCTCCGTTCATCCTCGGCTTCAATTTCCCTTCAGGTATGTGCAGTGATTTATTACTATGCACAGTAATTTAAGCGCTTTTATTTCTCTGCCTTCCGACGTGTTTGTTCTGATATTTTCAGGGGAAAGTGAACAACAAGACCGGAAATAAGAAACAATCACAGAAGGGGAATTATGTAAGGTTGTTGGCATTGGCTGCACATGCTTTGGCTGAGGTATACGAATAGATATCTATATGGCTGATTATAGAAGTAGTGGTGGGTGATATATGAGTGATGATTAACGTAAAGACCATAAATCATGTCTGTAAATATAGTTAACTTTGTCGCCCAGGTAGGTAAGAATAGATGAATTTGGTTGTGTATAATTATTAATTGGTATTGTCGGCATTAATGGATAGTTATGAACGCCGACAATGGATTTTTGGAGGAGGAAGCATAATTCTTCTTCCTGCTGGAAAATCAGTTTTTTTTTTTTTTTTTTAAGGTTTAAAGCTTCAAACGAGAACTACCACTACCTTCGATATTTTGTCTTATTGACTTGTAATATGCAGACCATGGTAACAAACGTAATCCGTTGAGCTGAAATTTTCTGTTTTGGTTATGACCTTTAGGTTTTGGACATACTTCTTCACAGGTATGAAGGGGAGAAAAGATGCAAATGTGAGCATATCTCTGCGGGGTGCAGAGATTTTCTCTCTCACCTAAATAGTTTTAAAACTTTCCTTGTGCAATGCTCTGCGTCACTTGGTAATCAGTCATATACATCACAAACTTCTCTGTCTTTGTTCTCCAACCTTTTGCCCGCTATTTTTGGTATTTGGTACCAAAACAAGCAATATATTGATGCACTACTGACTTCAAATCTTTATCACATGCCTTTGCTATTAGTTTCTCCTTTTTTCTCTTCTCTTCTGCAGCTGCTGAATTTCTATAAACTGTATCCATCATCTCTTTTTTGTCACCAATCTTTCTCCCCTTATTATTTCTAGCTGTTGAATTTTCAACTTCCTTGTTCACTCTCATTAGAATATCCCCCTGCATTATCTATAGGATTTACAGAGGTGGCTTGCCTTCTCTTTAAATAGTTTCCAGAGCTCTTCTTTGACACTTTTGGGAGTCTTGGTGCATGATACAACATTGTCCTTCTTTGGCTCTAGCAATCCCCCGTTACATAATTTTCCCACAATAATCATAGACAGTAGGGTTAAAATTTGATTCATTCAACGGAAGACAACGGAAGACAATGCTTCTAACTTGGTCATTCCTGTTGGACGTTCTTGATGATCAGATGACACTGGAAAATAGAAATAGCCCGTGTTTCATATTTATGTATTAGAGAATAAGTATTGAGTGAAAACGAAAAAAAATAAATCGTGAAGGGTGGGAGGCGCTGTTGTTGAGGAAACAAATAGGAATCAGAAAAAAGAAAAAAATGAGGACAAATCATGCTTGCGAGCCCAACAACTGGACAAACCACAGTAGGCGGTACCACTGCAAAAGGAACCAGGCACTGTGGTGGGAGGAACTAGGCGGTGGCGAGGCGACACAACTTGCAGGTGGTGGCATCAAGGCACAGTTGACAATGGCAGTTGAACCAAAGGATGAAGTGAGGAGCATGGATGGTTTTCCATTTTTTTTTATTTGGGTTTGATTTTGATTGTGGGTTGTATGACCCAACCCATTTTTTTAAAGGGAAAGTACAATGGGTTTACATGAAGTGTGTCGGGTTAGGGTGCTCTAAAACTGAGGCTTTTTCCTCATTAAGAAAGAAGACACGTGTCGCCATCTTCAATATTTGATTACACTGGCCCATTGGATAACATCCAAGATTGAGGAAGAGTCTGATGATTAGAAATTTAGGACATTTGTCTTGTGTTTTGTTGTTATTTTAAGTCTTGAACTTGACTAGGTTGTGTTTTGCTTTGATTTTATTGTTTTTTGAATTTCTAGGCTTGCTATTGTTATTAATTAGTTGGTTGCCTTTCATTATTTTTGCATTACAGTTGTATGTCTGCATTTATATATTTATCTTTATGTTAGGAATTCAATGTGAGTTGGAAGTCCCACACTGATTAAAATGAACAACATAAACAGTATATAGGTAGAAGAACCCATAAACCTTTTTGTCTTAAGGATTTGAGTTGAATGTGATGTTCTGGTGTCTTACTTAAATATGTCTACTGAATAATGGTTACTAATGACAAGAGATTATAAAAATGTCTAATGGCGGTTAATTTTACCAATGTGTATATACAATAATCATTTGGGAACTAATGGTTAAAATATGCCTCACAAGTGATTAATAGTTTTGGAGGTTCTTGAAATCTCTAATGGTAGTTATGGTTGATTGTGTCTTAAAAGTGGCTAACTTTCTGGATGGACACTGGATGTAAAGTTCTGGACGATTATAATTCTTCTGGTTATATGCCATAAGGTTATAGAGTGATTTCAAACTATAATATAGCTGAGCAAGTTTTTTGGTAACTCTGACTTATTGTGCCCAATGTGACAGAATAAACGTGAACCAAAAGATTTGTGGCAGGAACCCTTCGTTCCTGCTTCTGCTTGGAGACCTTGTGCTGATCAGCGGAATTGGGAACCTAATGGTATGTGTGGTTGAAATTTAGGAATTGTTTATAGAAATTAATTAGAATGCAATAACAATGTATATTTGCACAGTAAGTTTGTTGATTTTCATAATAATTACTTTAGTAGTCATATTTGGTACAATTTCTAATCTGTTGACACATGAATATCAAACCCATTGTTTATACTCTGTAAGTGTTAGTGTACTACAAAAGGAAAAAAATTGTTCAATGTGTTACTCACGGCTCTCTTATTTTGTACTCCAATAGAGGGAAAAAATGGATACATTCTGGTTACTGCAAATGGTGGGATCAATCAGCAACGAGTAGGTGTAAGTATTCTTTCTTCGACCGTTATGTTTCCATGTTGCTGCTTCTGAAATGATTGGATTTTCAATTTTCATTGATTTTAATGTAGGAAAGCTGAAGTTTTATTTTAAATGCTTTGCATGTCATTTTTGTTGGTTTTGATCTGCAACAGGTTTGTAATGCAGTTGTGGTGGCACGGTTACTCAATTCAACTTTGGTTATTCCCAAATTTATGTACAGTAGTGTATGGAGAGACGTGAGGTAATGCTTCCTTGTCTCTCGTTCTTCTCGTTCCACCTTGGCCTTCTACCCAGATGATCTTTCTCTGTCATATTTTGCTAATGTGCCATGTATTTGATATTACGAGTGATTTTGAGCAACATGTGGAATACGTAATTTGATAGTTTTGCTGACTAGAATGTTATTTTACATCTCATGTATTTGTGGGGGGAAAATAGCATAAATTATTAGGATTTATAGGTTTAGCTTTTGTCTTGGATCATTTGAATGCCACTTTTGCCGTCCACGGGCCTTCTTTGTTGATGTTGAGAACCTGTTAACAGAACCTGTTAACATAACTTATAATTGCTTATTGTATAATTTCATAGTCAATTCAGCGATATCTATCAGGAGGAGCATTTTATTAACTACTTGACTCCTGATATTCGGATAGTGAGGGAACTTCCTAAGGAGCTACAATCTTTGGACTTGGGGGCAATCGGTAGTGTTGTAAGTTACACCCTAGCCCCCCTCATAGCCTTTCATGTAAACTGATTAAACTCGACTATTTTTGTCGTGTATTATTTTAATTGTTGGAATGCTCTTCCAGGTGACAGATGTTGACATGGAGAAGGAGGCTAAGCCAAGTTTTTACCTGAAACGCATCTTACCTATTATACGTAAAAATCAAGTTGTTCACTTTGTGGGATTTGGGAATCGCTTGGCATTTGATCCAATCCCATTTGAACTGCAGGTGAATGATCTTTGAAGCATAAAATATAAACTATAATTTTCATGAACTCAAGCTCTTGCATACTCTGTTTTTCTCTCTTTTTTTATATTTGAAGCTCTCTTCCTAATTGGGGAACTTCATATAGAGACTTCGTTGCAGATGTAACTTTCATGCCCTGCAATTTGTTCCCAGAATACAAGAAACTGGGGCTTTGCTTCTTAAAAGATTGCGTGAACATTCAGGTCTCGTTGGACCATTGGACCATCATCTTGTTGGTCCATTTGCAGAATCAATTAAGGAGAAAGGTGAACATAATGCCAAGAAAGCAGCCAAATACTTAGCTTTGCACCTCAGATTTGAAATTGACATGGTAGCTCATTCTTTATGTGAATTTGGGGGAGGTGAGGAAGAGAGGAAAGAATTGGAAGCATATCGCGAAATCCATTTTCCTGCATTAGCACTGCTGAAGAGGACTACAAGGTATGCATCATAATCGTTCCATCTGAAACTTTTCCCTCCTTATGATACGGGTGGAAAAACTTGGTCAATATATTTGTCTTTTAGAATTTATGAAGAAAAGAGCCTTACTCAATAAATAATTGAAATCTTCTATGCAGATTACCTTCTCCTTCTGAGCTCAGGTCTGAAGGCCTATGTCCTTTGACACCTGAAGAATCCATCCTTATGCTTGCTGCTCTTGGTTTCAATCGAAAAACGCAAATATTTATAGCTGGTTCTAATTTGTATGGAGGTCACTCACGATTGGTTGCTTTGACCAGCTTGTACCCTAAATTAGTTACCAAAGAGAACTTGCTTTCTTCGACTGAACTTGAACCGTTTGCTAATTATTCCTCTCAGGTTTGTTACTAACATGCTACTGTTATTGTTGTTTCGCTTACATCAATGATGTCACAAATATTGACAATAAGCTGTCTCTATTGTAGTTAGCAGCACTAGACTTCATAGGCTGCACTGCTTCGGATGCATTTGCCATGACTGATTCTGGAAGTCAGCTATCATCATTGGTCTCTGGATTTCGAATATATTATGGTGGTGGAAGAATGCCAACAATACGTCCAAATAAAAGAAGGCTAGCGAGTATATTCATGAAGAACTCCACCATAGAGTGGCGTGTTTTTGAACAGAGAATGAGGAAAGCAGTTAGGCAAACTAAACATGTACAAACAAGGCCAAAGGCAAGAAGTGTTTACAGGTATCCTAGGTGTAAAGATTGTATGTGCAGAACAGATTGATTTTTTTTTTTTATTATCTTGACTGTAATTACCCATTGTCATTGTAATTTGTTACATTTTTTGTTCATTATTCCCATTCAATATAGATCTGTTCGTGCCCTTATAACTTTACTTTCCATGGGATTTGCTCTCAGACGACACAGTTTTATATCTTGATCTACCAGTACGCTGTTCTGGTTATGCTGAATAAGATTCTGTTACAAAAGCCGAGAATGCACATATTTTTCGATAAATGGACCGGTTCAATATATAAGAATATTTTGAATACGGTTGCTTAATAAAGTTTGTTATCCGAATACACAATTGGTTATAGCTTGTGAGAAAAGTATGAAACAACTGTTTTTTTAAAAAAATGAAAACTTCTGATGTAACAAAGCTTAATTAGAATACTGTAACTGTATTACGATGTTATATAATTAAAAAAATATTAATTTCTTTTAACGATTTATTTTAAAGTTCATGGCTAACATGATTTCTAATAAGTTGAGAATGCCAAATTCTCTACGTTGACGTAATATCCAAATTAAACTAAAATATTTTTAACCTTTTTGGAAATAACGTTCACATTTGGGTACATGGATTGGAAATAATAGCTTTTTGTTAAAAAACCGAACTTAATATCCTTAAACCTGAAATGAAAGAATTGATCTTCAGTACACCGAAACCGCCAACACTGACAACGTTATTCGTACAATGTGGTTTAAGTTCCCTGCGAGAACAATTTCACCAAAGGTAAAATTCCGCATTGGTTGGACAACAGTGATTTGTATATCCAAATCTTGCGTTCCTTGTGGAGTTAAGGTAAACCAAGTTGGATAGAGGCAAATTTCAGTTCCATTTGGAGGAATAACAGAGGCCAAGTACGTCTCTGTGGATTCACCAACATTCATGAAAGTTCTTCGGACAGAAACCGATCCTCTCAGTTCAGACACTGTAACTGAAGGAAGGTTTAGACCGAAAGGGTTGGCAAATGGGTGATTGCATTGCTCTCCAGTAGCTGCAACGACCACATTGGTGTCTATGTCCGGCAAAGAGCACAAGAAGCTGATGAAGTCTGCATAATCTGTTTCAGAACCAATGAATAATAGTTAAGGTTGGTTCCAGTAAAAGTACTATGGTGATAAAAAAGTGATCATTACGTACTTGATGAAAGTACCAAACCGGGATCAACGGCACGATTGGGGTTGACAAAGCCTGAACCGTAATCAAAAGGAGTGGCGGTTAGCAAGGTGTTGATCCCATAGCCTTCTGCCATTATAGGCTGTCCAAGATGATCATGCTTTGAGCTTGTTGTAGAGATCGCAGATGCTATCATGGATGGAGTCCATGATGGATTGTGTTGCTTCATCAGTGCTGCTATTCCAGCCACATGAGGTGTGGACATGCTGGTACCAGATAATAATGCAAAACTGTTCCCTGTATCAGCAAAAGAGTGTTCAATGAAATTTCAGTTGTCAATTAACTTGATTTTTGCAGCAGTACTTTTAAGCATTGAACTTGCCAAAGGAATAATTGATCAAATAAAGAAGATTAAGTATGTTTTTAGTCATGCAATACATGAAATTCGACCTGCGAAGAGTTAACTTTTACCTTAAGTGGAGAAAAAGAAGAAGAGAAAAGTACCTTTGAGTAGAGGTTCTGAGGTACTGAGGGGGCTCCAGGCTGCCCAAATTTGGTGCCCTGGAGCAAGAATATCAGGTTTAAGTACATCTGCAACATGTTTTTTGATATCAATGATATCTGGACCCCTTGAAGAAAATCTACTGACTACTGGCGATCTCCCTGTGAAAGAGGCAAGTCTTCCTTCTCCCACTGCTGCTAAAGCACCAAATTCTATTGCATTTCCTTTCTGGTTCCTCTTTGTTTCTTCTTCATAGTACTCTAATATAGCCTACAATTTCAAGCACTCTTTTAGTTATCTCTTTGCAAAGATTCAGTTACATAAAAGAAATATAGTAATAACAGCAAGTTCTATCTATTGTACCTTGGCATCCTTCGCACGAGGGATCAAAATACCAGAAAAAGCAAAAGGCATTGGCTCTGCAATATAATCACCATAGCTTGGGTTCGCAACTAAAACAAAGCCCTCCATTCCCAGAGCCTTCACGGTGCCAATAACAGCAGCAAGAGTTGAGGTGCCATTATAGAACCCACCTGAGAAGGTGCAGATAATGATGCTTCCCAACACTACACGAGGGTCCAAAACTTCTGGATGTTGACACTCCTTTATGTAATCCTCAGTCTTTGGATCTGTTCCACTCATTTTGTACGCATCCTTAGCTAAAACAAGCTTATGCCAAACTGATCCATTTCCAAAACTTGGTCCTGTATGTGAGAATTTCATACGTTAAAATCATTTGGAGCACTAGACATGAACAAAATATAGGTTGATAATTGAGAGGCAGAAGTACCTGATAGTCCCGCGCCACTAAGTACCGCGCCATTTCCAAGTAGAAGTGAAGAAGGGTACCTTCTGTTTGTGGTGCTAGCGGCGACAGTGACACTCCAGGGACTGAATGACACTACACTTGAAGATGCGGGACCGTAGTTCCCTGCAGCTTGCACCACCAGAACTCCTGCTTTTCGTGCAAACAACAAAGAAAGTTCAAACATGTTTAAGAATGTTAACGTGCCTTCTTGTGGTCCCTTTGGTCCCACAGATAGCGATAAGATATCCACTCCATCCAGAACAGCCTGCGCAAATCATCCAAACTATTTCAGTTCTTATGGCCACTCACACTAAGAGACCAACACTGATATAATGCTAAAGGATCTAATGCATTGAGAACGGAACCGAAGCTTACGTGATCGATCGCAGCAATAACATCTGCTATAGTTCCCACGGTGGGATAAATAGCCTTATAAACAGCAATCCTGCGAAAGACAACATCGTCCGAACAACAAAAATGTCGTCATACATCATTTTGAGGTGTATGTTCAACATTTTTTTTTTTTGTTAAAAAGGCATTGTAAGAAAAAACCAGCCACAAAAAGCTCACCTTGCACGTGGTGCTATTCCACTAGCTTTCCCGTAGCAAAAACTGTTGACCACAACAGGAACACCAGCATTTCCAGCAGCAATAGATGCGACATGACTGAAAGCAATGGAATCAGCCATAGCAAGGTACATTTTCATAACTGTTAGTTACGAGAGTTGATAACAAACAAACCTGCCATGTCCATCTGCATCATAGGGTGAAAGAAAATCCTTGGAAGGATCGAGGGTAGCAGCAGCTTCAGCCCCAGCAGAGAAGTACCTGGCGGCTACTATCTTTCCATTGCAAGAAGTGTGAGGGAAGAGAGGACCCGTCATGCATGCACCCTCAAAACGAGAGAGGTTTGATTTGAAAGGTAGCTTGGGATCGTAAGCAAAGCTGGGATGAAAAGGGTTGATGCCACTATCCACAAAACCAATCACAACTCCTTCACCTGCATTTGTTTCTCCTCCTTCCTGCGCCCATATTCCCTGTGGTAAACTTAGAAACTCAGGTGTGTATGTTGTCATCTTTTTCACTCCTCTGTCTTTCTCTACCAATTTAACTCCTGGGTTACTTCTTAGTCTTTCAGCCTGCAAGTTTTTGTCACCACCCCATGCACACGTAAATAACAACGAATATTTTCTGTTTAATGTTAGGTTAGAAACCGAAAAGAGGACCTGGGAAGGGGTTGTGTGGACAGAAAAACCATTGATGATGTGTTTGTAACTGTGGAGTTTGTTGTAGCTTCCTGTATCCAAGGTTGTTTGCAGAAATACATCGTGAGATGATATTATGTGCTTTTCATGTGCCTTTGAAGCTTCGCTGTTAGCCACACACATCAGAAGAAGAAATCATTCAGGAGAATCAATGACTGAAGCATGGATAATTCATTTACACTAAAAGAAATTGTCATCATCCTGCTCTAGTACTTAATTTAATTTTCATTTTGGTGAATAAAACTTGAGGAATGAATATTTCTACATTTTAATAACTGTGAAAAATATATTATTTGACAACACTTTTGTTTTTAGTCTGTACTCATTTGACAATTATCTTTCATAATAAAATATTATATAAACATAATAAACATAAATATAAATGAAATATTATAATACAATAATGGTTTATAAAATTATAAGTTGAGTATGAAAAAAAAAATGAATGTATAAAAGCATCATGACCTATATAAACAGTGAAAAATAAACAGTGAAAAATCGCCTCAATCCTTAACTTAACGTTAGTTTTGAAATTTTAATGACTAACATTTTTTATATTATTAATAAAAATATGCAATAACTATATAAAAATTATGTACATTGTCACCCAATCATCAATTATTATTGTATATGATAATTTTTGCTATAGAATATATATCATAAGTCATATTCGAGTTTCTTGTATCCGATAATAGTTTGAAAATTTTATTGCATGCTGATTAAACTCTTTGGTAAGTACCAGAAAAAAAATTCCGTTGCAAATTTATTTGTAAAGTAATATTATTTAGTGAAAAACACTTTTTTAGTATCGTTCTTTCTAAAATTAATTCAAACATACCCATTTATAAGAAAACTTAAAATAATTAAAATGATATAAGAATATTTAAAACTAGTAGCACAAGTGTATTTCATGAAGTAAAATTTTAAAATAAAAATAAAAATTTTAAATTATAGAAATATGTAAAATTAATTTAAATAAAGTAAGCTAAAAAACTAAGTTATTTAGAACTAAGAAAAAAAAAATATTTTTAAAATAAAATAGTTTATTTTAAATAATAGAAACTGAGATTTTTGAAAAAAAAATATAAATTATTCTTGAGAAATTAATACTTATAAAAGTAAATAATAACAAATTAATAATTTCGCGTTGTAAGAGAATGCAAAAAAGTGTCAACGAACTAATTTTATATATATATATATATATATATAT
>Ga0209589_1012401_pt1 | contig 11581 bp, 10 predicted proteins | sample CowpeawhiteBW_FD_187525 | JGI IMG/M metagenome (GOLD analysis project Ga0209589, IMG submission 187525) | Root nodule microbial communities of legume samples collected from California USA - Cow pea white BW (SPAdes) (version 2) | ecosystem: Host-associated > Plants > Roots > Nodule | place: USA...
GCGAGACTTGCAGAGTTCTCCCTCTGTGACACACACGTTTTACCCAAAATAATGCCAAACCAACCCAATAATATACCACAAAGCATTCAATCAATACCAACGCAGTTGTAATGGCAAGTAGCACTCAGAAACATGCTTTCTACACATCTGGACAACCAAACTCGAATATGTAATCATCCATAGCCTGAAATATAAAAACCCTCATCCCACAACATATTACCCCTACATAATTATGTACCCCAACCTCAAATACTCCAATTCACAATATCAGTACAAACCACACGAATTTCTCAATCAAACAGAAACCAATTGGACAAAACGCAGCAACATACAACATCGAAATACACACAAGTTCAGCACCCATAACCTGGAATTAGTGATCAAAAATTGAGAAGATAAAATCCTTGATTCGCACTCTCCCTCTTGGTCTAACCCTTGCACACTCACAACTCCACTCACACTCTCCAATTCGTGCTTCTCACTATAGAAGTCCACCACAATGCCCAAAACCCTTCCCTTTACCTAAATTTACATTCATACCACAACTACTAGTTAGCAAAAATAAAGCTTATTCTTTGCCCACCAAGGTTTGAACCTGTGACCTTCCACTCATAAGGCCAAGGCACAACCATTATGCTAATTCACATTTGGTGATACACACAAATCAACATAAGTTTACAATACCAATCACATACTCATACATATCCTTAAAAATCAATAACAAAACAATCACACATAATTGGCATACATAGGACTTGAACCCAAGTCCTTTCACACAATCAAAGTACACTCAACCATTTGAGCTAGCACTTTTCCACATCACATTAAACAGTAATTAATGCCATAAAGGCACTTTCTACCCGCATTTATTAATTAATTAATTATTTAATTAATTAATTTCACAGGTCTTACATTACCCCCACCTTTAAAAGTTTTCACCCTCGAAAATAGGACTTACCAGCAAAGAGGTGAGGATAAGACTTCCTTATGAGGTCCTTCATCTCCCAAGTCATCTCTTGGGTTGCCTCGTCCCAGAGAACCTTCACCGTCTTCAACTCCTTACCTCTCAATTGCTTGACCTGAGTATCCAATATGCGCACCGGTCCAACTGGCATAGTCAGATCCTCGCGTACTTGCACCTCATCTGACTCCAAAACATGATCTGGACTTGCAATGTATTTCCTCAACTGTGAGACGTGAAACACATTATGCAAGTTGGATAGGTGAGGTGGTAAAGCGATTTCATACGCCGTTGTACCTATTCTCCGTGTAATCTGATAAGGCCCTATAAACCTCGGAGTCAACTTCCTTGGTTTAAGAACCCTTCCGATACCTGTGGTTGGCGTCACCCGGAGAAATACATGGTCTCCTTCATCAAACTCAAGTGGCAGTCTCCTCTTATCTGCATAGGACTTTTGCCTACTCTGAGTTGCTCTCATCCGGTCTTGGATCAACTTGACCTTACTGGTCGTCTGTTGTAGAAATTCAGGACCAAGCACAAAGGCTTCACCATCCTGATACCAGCACAAAGGGGTTCTACACCTCCTTCCATACAACGCTTCATAGGACGCCATACCAATACTGGAATGGTAACTATTATTGTAGGTGAACTCCACCAAAGGTAGCACATCATTCCAGTTTCCCATGTGATCCACTACACAAGACCTCAATAAATCCTCTAGAGATTGGAAGGTCCGCTCAGATTGTCCATCCGTCTGAGGGTGATATGCTGAGCTCATCCTCAACTGTGTCCCCAAGGCTGCCTGCAATGATTGCCAAAACCGTGATGTGAATCTAGTGTCCCGATCTGACACTATGCTTTCGGGTACCCCATGCAATCTTACCACCTCTCGCACATACAACTCTGCTAACTTGTTCATCGACCACTTCTGATTCATAGGCAGGAAATGTGCACATTTTGTCAATCAGTCTACTATCACCCAAACTGAATCATGGCCCTTTGTCGACCTCGGGAGATGTGTCACAAAATTCATAGAGATACTATCCCACTTCCACTGAGGTACGTCCAGTGGTTGCAGTGTACCTCCCGGCCTTTGGTGTTCAATTTTGGCCTTTTGACATACCAAACACTGAGCAACAAAGTTTGCTACATCTGCCTTCATACCATTCCACCAAAAGGACTCCTTCAAATCCTTATACATCTTAGTCATACCTGGATGTATGCTAAGACGACTCTGGTGACCCTCTTTCAGTATTTGCCTCCTGAAATGAGGTCCTCCTGGTACACACACTCTACCTTTAAACCGTAGAATGCCATCCCCTCCTATCTTATAATCCTTCCCTTTTTCTGTGCCTAACCACCCCACAAACTGCTGCAGTTCCATATCGTGTCCCTGAGCCACACGAATTTCATTCAAGAATTCATTAGTAACTCTTAGCAAGCTACACTGTATTGAGCCTTGCCCAAACTACATTCCCAAATTCATGTCTCGGAGTTTCTCAATCAACTCCAACTCTTTTATCATCATGCAAGATACGTGTATCTTCTTCCGACTCAGAGCATCGGCTACAACATTTGCCTTGCCCGGATGGTATAGCAATTCAAAGTCGTAGTCTTTCAAATACTTCATCCACCTGCATTGCCTCATATTCAGCTCCTTCTGGTCAAACAAATATTTCAAACTTTTGTGGTCGCTGAATACTCGGAATTGGGAGCCGTATAGATAGTGCCTCCAAGACTTTAGAGCAAACACAATGGAGGCTAGCTCCAAGTCATGAGTCGGGTAATTCTTCTCATGCACCTTCAATTGACGAGAAGCATATGCCACGACCCTATTTTCTTGCATCAATACACACCCCAAACCTTGATATGATGCATCACAGTACACCTCAAACACTTTCTCGGTATCCGGAATCACCAGCACCGGAGCGGTAGTCAAACACTTCTTCATTTCCTCAAAGCACTCTTCACACTGCTCGATCCAAGAGAACGGCTGATCTTTTCTTGTCAGCTGTGTCAATGGGTTCACCTTCTTTGAGAACCCCTCCACAAACATCTTGTAGTAACCTGCTAGGCCCAAGAAACTTCGCACCTCCGTCACTGTCTTAGGCCTTTCCCAGTTAAGCACCGTCTCAATCTTAGCTAGGTCTACTGCAATTCCCTTAGCTGAAATGACATGCCCAAGAAATTGTACCTCCTCTAGCCAAAATTCACACTTGGACAGCTTCCCATACAACTGGTGATCTTTGAGTATCTGTAATACAACCCTCAGGTGATCAGCATGTTCTTCCTGCGTCCTCGAGTAGATAAGAATGTCATCAATGAAGACGAAAACAAACTTATCCAACCAAGTTCGGAAAATTCTATTCATATAATCCATGAATATTGTCGGTGCATTCGTCACTCCAAATGGCATAACCACATATTCGTAGTGGCCGTATCGTGACCTGAATGTCGACTTTTGCACATCCTCTGGCCACACTAGAATCTGGTGGTATCCCGACCTCAAGTCGATTTTGGAGAACACCCATGCGCCCTTCAACTGGTTCAGTAAGTCGTCTATCCTTGGCAATGGATATTTGTTTTTAATAGTCAGCTTATTTAGCTCCCTATAATCCACACATAGTCGCGAGCTCCCGTCCTTCTTTTTCACCAACAAGACTGGAGCTCCCCAAGGCGACGCGCTCGGTCGAATGAATTGCTTCTCCAATAATTCCTCAATTTCCTTCTTGAGTTCTGCAAGCTCAGCCGGGGCCATTCTGTATGGAGCCATAGACACTGGTCCTGCACCAGGAATGAGGTCAATAGTGAAGTCAATGTCTCCACTCGGCGGCAACCCTGACACTTCATCCGAAAACACATCTGCATATTCGTTAGCCACCGGTATAGTTTGGATCACCTCCGCCGCACTTTTCTTCTCTGGCTTGGCCACCACCATAAAACACACGACCCCGTCTTGTAGCGCTTTCACGGCTTCCCGAGGTGATATTAATTCCAACCCTTCATGTTCTGGGAATACCAAACTGCGTCGTCCATAATCAATTATGATGTGATTGTTAGACAACCAGTCCATCCCCAATACCACATCCAGTCCCTCCAAGGGCAAGCACACCAAGTTCACCTTGTATCTGTGACCTGCCATCACCATTGAACACCCAACATCTAGTCGCTCAACACTCCAAAACCTCTCGCCTGGGCGAGATGTCGCGCTCAAAGCACCCAAGTTTTCTCGCGACCTCGCCTAGGTGAATCATTCTTGCCCAAGCGAGACTAGGCGTCGCTCAACTCTACACTAAGTCGCCTGAGCGAGCGGCGCGAATCATACCAGAAAAGAGGTTCTACAATTCTCGCTTAGACGAGATAGACTCGCTTGGGCGAGACTTGCAGAGTTCTCCCTCTGTGACACACACGTTTTACCCAAAATAATGCCAAACCAACCCAATAATATACCACAAAGCATTCAATCAATACCAACGCAGTTGTAATGGCAAGTAGCACTCAAAAACACGCTTTCTACACATCTGGACAACCAAACTCGAATATGTAATCATCCATAGCCTGAAATATAAAACCCTCATCCCACAACATATTACACCTACATAATTATGTACCCCAACCTCAAATACTCCAATTCACAATATCAGTACAAACCACACGAATTTCTCAATCAAACAGAAACCAATTGGGCAAAATGCAGCAACATACAACATCGAAATATACACAAGTTCAGCACCCCTAACCTAGAATTAGTGATCAAAAATTGAGAAGATAAAATCCTTGATTCGCACTCTCCCTCTTGGTCCAGCCCTGGCACACTCACAACTCCACTCACACTCTCCAATTCGTGCTTCTTAGTATAGCAGTCCACCACAATGCCCAAAACCCTTCCCTTTACCTAAATTTACATTCATACCACAACTACTAGTTAGCAAAAATAAAGCTTTTTCTTTGCCCACCAAGGTTTGAATCTGTGACCTTCCACTCCTAAGGCCAAAGCACAACCACTATGCCAATTCACATTTGGTGATACACACAAACCAACATAAGTTTACAATACCAATCACATACTCATACATATCCTTAACAATCAATAACAAAACAATCACACATAATTGGCATACATAGGACTTAAACCCAAGTCCTTTCACACAATCAAAGTACACTAAACCATTTGAGCTAGCACTTTTCGACATCACATTAAACAATAATTAATGCCATAAAGGCGCTTTCTACCCGCATTTATTAATTAATTAAATATTTAATTAATTAATTTCACGAGTCTTATACACACTACATCATGTTTTTTGCACTGCTTGTTTATAGAACTCTCAAAAAGTTATTTATAGAAAAATGATGTGTTTTAAAATAATGAAACTCGTTTATAACAATATTTATACGAAAACCTTTTAATATTAAAATAATCGAGTCTCATTATTTTTAAACTGTTATCACTTTTTAAGTCTCATTATTCCAGGGTCTTACATGAATCATGCTTACCTTACTATTTTCTTTTTGTCGTTAAGTTCAGATTTCCAGTTTTTGCCTCTTCTTAAATACTTAGGTTTTATTAGTTTATTTCACTCAAGTGAATCGATCTTGTAAATAGTATAGAAAAAAGAGTAAATTGACTTTTTGCAAATATGTGATAACAAAATAAATAAAATATTTTTCAAATGACTAAAAACCCAACATTTTGGACACAACGAATTAATATTTTAAATAACTCCATAGAGACATTTGAAAAAAAAAAATAAAAGAAAAAATTTAAAAGTTCAAATATCAAATGTCAAATGACTAAACAAATAACAATCAAGACACTTATCAACAAAATAAACATGAGTAAGAAAGTAATTTTCCTTGTTCATTCTTTTCTTGTATTATAATTTCTTATATTATAATAAAAGTACCTTCTTTTCTAATATTATATAATAGATGACTGAAAAAAATGATAATTAGGACACTTGTAAAATAAACATGGATAAGAAAGTAATTTTCCTAATATCTTCTTTTCTTATATCATAATAGATTATAATAGAAGTACCTTCTTTTCTTTTATTATAATAGATGACTTAAAAAATAACAATTGGGACACTTATAAAAAAATAAAGATGGATAAGAAACTTATTTTCTTAGTATTTTTTTTATATTATAATAGATAATGATTAGAAATAGTAAAATTTTATACATATATAAATATATATATATATATATATATATAAATATATATATATATATATATATATATATATATATATATATATATATATATATATATATATATATATATATATATAAATATATATATATATATATATATAAATATATATATATATATAAATATATATATATATATATATATAAGATCTGAAATTTTGGTATCACTTTTTACAATAATATATATTTTAAAAGTATAGAAAGAGAAAAATATACACTATAATTATTAGAACAAAATATTATTATTTAAAATAAAGATGATTTTATCAACATCTATCTAAAACAAATAATTATACAAAGACTAAAATAAAATTGTAAACCTATTTCAGGACTAAATATATTTAGTATTTTTTTATTTGAATTTTATTCATTTTCAAATGTGCTCTTTAGTTATATTTATAAAAAAGTAATAGTGATGTTTAATTCTTAGTTTGAACATAGTAATTTTATTTGTATGTGATAAACATCGTCTCTACATTGATAGAAAAAGAGAGTTAGAGAGGACAAAGTAATCACAAAGTATTTTATATTTTCTAAAGTGAAATAGTTTCTCTCAGAGAGGACAAAACAAGAAAGGAAAAAAAAAAGAAACAAAATACAATGAAAAAGCGAATTCATGAAATACAATGAAAAAGCGATAAGAATAGTGAGTTCCAAACACGGCTAACTACAAACTCATGTCTCTAATAGAAGAAAGCCGCGACAAGTGAAAGAAGGGTAGCAGAAACTCCAGCAAGTTCGATAGATGCAGCTTCAGAGTTCTGTGGCAGAGGGACGACGAGAGAGCTTGCGGGAGAAGGGGTAGAAGGATTGGTGGTGAGAGAGGGGGAAGGAGAGCTGGCGGTGGTGGCACTGCTACTATTTCCGGTGACATTGATGGCGAGTTTTTGGCCTCCTTGACAGTGCCCTGGAGCTCCACAGATGAAGTAGTGAGCACCAGATTTGTTGAGGGTCACTCTCGCAGGTGGAGTGGTGTAAGTGGCAAGAGGAGAGGTTGAGTTGCAAGAATCAAAATTCTCCTTCGTCACTTCCTCTACGTTGTGTCTGTTAGATCGGTAGTTGAACACTGTAAAACACAAACAATAGAAGATGTCATTAGTTATTTACTTCAAGCATTGATCAAACCATAAATGAGCTATAAATCTCTTAAAATTGTTTAAGTGTTTAATTAATGTAATGATGTATGTTGACTTACCTAGTATGTCTCCAACCCTGAAGGTCTTGTCAGATGCCCAAGATGCGTAAGTTGCAGCACCGTTAGTAGGAACGATCCAGCCTAAGCTCTCTCGAACAATGAAAGTAACTGGTCCAGTTGATGGACCTGGAGGAGGGGCTGGCACAGTGCTTGGTGCTTGTGTTGGTGTGGGGACAGGGCTAGCCCTTGGTGGAGAACCACTCCTACTGGGTCTGTTAACAACGTTAATTGTCAATTTCTGACCAAGGGAACAATGTGATCCGAAGGTGCAAATGTAATATTGTTCCCCTGTCTCGTTCAGCGCCACGGTCGCTGGACCGGAGGTAAGGGTGAAAAGGGTGCTCGCACCGTTGCATGCGTCATAAACTGATTTCGTCACCTTGGCTACGTCGTGATGGCCGTTTGTGAAGTTAAACACTGCAAAATTCACCAATAAAAAAAATTTGAGCTAAATATTCACCTACTGGGTCTGTATCCATTATTCCTTTTCATGACTTATCCGTATTAACGATTAGCGGAAGGATTTTGGGAGATTAACATACCGAGAGTATCACCTACGACGAAGGTTTTGTCGGAAGCCCAGGCGGTGTAGGTTGCAGCACCCCCATAAGGGATGGTCCAGCCGGCGGAATCACCCACCACGTGTCGGGTCTGTGCCATGGAGCCATGAAGCAAGGTGGCTACTGCAAATAGCATGAGAAACAAGCTTCTCGCCATGGATATGTGTTCTTGGAGGTAAGTCGCTCCTCTTTGTTTCTGGACTAGACCTCTGTGTATGCTACGTACTCTTTTCTCCTTCTTTTCCTTGTTCTCCTTCTGGTGATTCAATTGTAATGTGGAATGCCAATGCTTTATGTAGGTATTTATAGCTTTAGAGGAAATTATTCTAAAAGATTATTAAGATATAAGGAGATTATTTAAGATAATATGTAATATGTTAAAAAGATTATATAAGATGATAAGTAGTCTATTAAAAATATTATTTAAGATATAAGTAAATTATTTAGGATAATATATATAGTCTTTTAAAAACACCATTAGATAACATTTCACTAAAAAATTTATAAAAGATAATGTATAGTCTATTAAAAAGATTATTTAAGATAATAGATTATTTCTATTAAGAATAGATTAATTCTTTTTGAAAAGATAACGGGTCCAATTTATAGACGAAATATATTTTCATTTTTAATAAAAAGATAACTTAATTTTTTATGACCTGTATTAATAAATTGATTTAGTTTAGAGTCGTAAAACGGTGAATAGAATGGAAGTGTACTGAGCGGTGGACCTGACCACAGTTAGTTATGATTATTATAAACAAAATAACAAGATTTTAAATAAAGATAATTTTATCAAAAATCTATTTTCTTTAAAAAAATAATAATGAACCTGTTGCGGGGCTAAATATATTTAAAATTTATTTGTTCCTTTATTTGAATTTTAATCATTTTCAAATGTTTTTGTTTAGTTATATTTATTAAGAAAATAATAATGTATATAATTCTTAGTTTGAAAACAACAACTTTATTTTTACTTCATAAACACCACCTAAATATTGATAGAAAAAAAAAGAAGAAAAAGAGATAGATAGATAGATGACAAAAGAGAGATCAATTTTTTTATACTTTTTGCGAAGCAAACACAAAAATATTTTATATTCTACAAAAAACTAATTTATCTCGTAGAATTATGGTCCAAATGAAATTGTAAGATTACGATTTCATCTTTGTAAATAAAATTAATTTAAAATAAAATATAATTAGTTTAAATTATTTTAAAATAAAAAATGAATTATTATTCAAAATAACAAATTTGTAATTAATTGTTAGTGACTGTTTAAATAAAATTAAACTCTATGTTAGAAGTTCACTTAAATTAAAATCTGTTAAAGGTATATGTTTTATTTGATTCCAGTCCTGTGATTCTGGTCAAAGCATGTGCATAAATGCATACATGTATTTCACAGGTGCATATTAGTATGTAAGATATATTTCACATGAAGAGAGAGCAAGGCATGCATGGTCATAATCCGGTTTTTTTAACCAAAATGTGGTACTTTTGTATAAAATTACTTTTAAACATGTGCTTATATGCTAGGATTGATTTCATGTTTGTGTGTTTATTAAAAGAGATATAGAGTTTAAGAAAAGAAATAATAAATATGTTTAAGTTTATGATAAAGTTTTGAATAGAATCAATGTTAAAAATGATTTATAAGTTTAGAAAATCAGCATGTATGTAAAAATAATCAATAATAGGCTTTATAAAGTACAAAACATATGCAAAATTATAGAATAAACATTCTAAAAGTATAAAGGACACTAAAAAAAAAAATTGTAGGTAGACTTGTTAAAACTACGTATTAGTATATGAACAAAGTATAATATATATCATTAGACTCGTCTAATTAGTATATGTACACACTTGTGTAATATATATATATATATATATATATATATATATATATATATATATATATATATATATATATATATATATATAAACTCATATAATGTATATTGCAAGACACATTTAATTAGAGAATGGGTAGATGCGTATGATGTGTATTAGTAAACACATCTAACTTGTCCAATGTATACTGCTAAACTCATGTAATCAATATATGAGCAAAGTCATCTAATGTGGGGTAGCAAGACTTGCCTGATTAATGTATGGGCATACTTGTCTATTGTGTATGTTGTAAAATCTGTTTTAATTATTATTGCAAACGTATGAAAGCTGCAAACAATAGTTTTGATTTAGCCATTATTGTTGCAATAGTTTTGATTTGGTAGTTACAACAATAATTTAACCGTTGTTGTCATCTCAACTCCTCCATCCACCTTTAAATAGGTGTCTTATCCTTCCTCCAAAGATATACCTTCACACTCATATTTCTTCTCCTTACTTCTTTTTTATTTCACTCTCTTTTATTATTTTATGAGTTTATGTTCTCTTTATTTAAGATCCTGAGTTTATAGAGTTTATCTTGCTAGTTTCTGTTATCCTCGGAATATATCCGAGATGTTCATGTTGTACCTTGGGGGGTTTGCGCATACACTATGAATAAATCCTTAAGGCAGTGTTACACACCTCAGGAATTTAAGTGTTTGTGTTCTTATCATATTTTTACTATAGTGTATTCTTAGACTCGTCTAATTAATGTATGGAATGACTCATCTACTAATTTTTGCTATATTCATCTATTCTGTGTATGGATAAACTCATTCAATGTGTATTGTTAGACCTATTTAATATTTTTTGCTATACTCATTTAATCAATGTATGAACAAACTCGTTTAATGTGTATTAAGATTCATTTAATTAGTGAATGAACAATGTTATCTAATGTGTATGGACAAACTCGTCTAATAGGTATTCTGATAACATCCAGTTTTACCTATTTTTGTGTGTTTACTATCATGAATAAATAAACTTTTTCTTAGCTTTTATCTTGTTATATTCTCAAGTTTAATGTATTTTGTTTTGTTTTATATTTTAGTTATTTTATGATTGTTTTACCTCTAATCTCTATTTTGAGTATGTTAAATAAGTTAATAGGAAGCATTTGTGGTGGAGAAAAACAAGCAAGAACTCAATGGAGCATGTTTTGGAAAAGAAAATATCAATTTGAAGCAAATACCCGCATCGGGCGCCACTAAAATCACGCCAGTGCTTCAAATACAAAATGCTATCAAACCTCACAAGGTTGAGTGATAGAAAGTGAGATTGAGCGTCCACAAGGCTAAGCAGTGGAAAGTGAGACTAAGCGCCACAAGGTTGAGCAGTGAAAAAGTAGGGCTTAGCATCATTCAATTCGTAAAACCTATCGCCGAGCGATGGAGGGGTGCCACCAAGCTGTGACTTTCTAGAGTTGCATGTTTCACATTTTACTGATACGACACTTGGCGGTGTTGAGATGGCGTCAAGCGATGACGACGCTGATGTGTCGAAAATGGGTATTTGAACATGTTTCTCGTGAGGGTTTTGGGATTCCTCATTTTGCACAACAGAGAAACACTTTTGGGTACTTGGAGAGCCTCTTGGAGGTTGCTGATAATGTTAATTTTTACCATTATCTAAGCTATATTTCATTAGCAAAATCATCTCTTCCAAAGCATTTAACCTACTTAATCCTCAATTTTACCTTACTTTTGTAAATAAATACATTTTGGGTTACATTGATCTAAATATATCACTAATCCCCA
>Ga0209589_1012402_pt1 | contig 11581 bp, 7 predicted proteins | sample CowpeawhiteBW_FD_187525 | JGI IMG/M metagenome (GOLD analysis project Ga0209589, IMG submission 187525) | Root nodule microbial communities of legume samples collected from California USA - Cow pea white BW (SPAdes) (version 2) | ecosystem: Host-associated > Plants > Roots > Nodule | place: USA...
ATGAACTGGATGTAGATTCGTAAGAATCGAACCAGTATAATTTTTTTGTGTGCTTTATCTCTTTCCCTCTATATTTTGTCATAGTACAAATGCTCCGTACATCAAGCATCACACTATACCATTTCAATTGATTCAAAAGCAAAGGTTATTATCAAAACAATTTCAAAGTGCTAAAACTGAACAAAATCTGTTAAAACCAATTCACCCCCCCTCTTGGTTGTGAAATATTGGTGCATAAATTCTAACACATATTTATATATATACATTCACCAATCAATGTTATACCAACACTTAAGCACACTTAATCATCCATTAATAATTATACTCTTAGGGAATTCAAACAACCAATCATGAGTAACGTATATCTCCAATTGCAGACATTTAATTCAAATCTCCACTGTTCAAAGTGAAGAACAACATGTTATGAATCACCTGTCAAAATTTCATCTAAATCGTACGGTTAACGAATCGAGAAAAGCAGTTTTATGAAAACTACGCAAACAAGAAAAAATTTAGTCGCCCAACAACTAGATCCTACCACCCAACGAAATAAGACCAGAGACTTTGTGCCTGGCGATAGGAAACCACCGTCCGGCGGTCCCTACTACACGAAAATTACGAAAAATAGCGTAATTGCATAGTGTTCACGTCACCTGGCGGAGTTACCCTTACTACCAAGCGGTTCATCACAAAAAACCCAAAAAAATGGTCCAACTCTCATGCATCGCCTGGCGGGTCTTCAAAGCCGCCAAGCGATTTCTCGAAAATTTCCAGAAACTTGAAAATAATGCATGAAAATTAATGAAAAAGGCATTCTGCATACATCAAGCCATACAAAAACATTATAATAAAATTAAAACAATCAGCACAACTCCCCTGACCTAGACTCCTTGCTCAAATTTCCAAAACCTTGATCCTTGACTTCTTCTAATTTCCTTCTCCAATGTGCTTCCCAATTTCCTCTCAACTCTCTATTTTCAGAGTGCCAATAGATTGCTTGTACCAAAAGGACACTTTGTCTCTCTAATTTCACTATTATCCTCACTCTACAACCTTAGTTTTTATGCTCATAAAGAGTAAAACAAATTCACATTAAAAAAAGTGATTAATGATTAATCAATGGCCATTTAATATGGTTTTCCAACCCCTTCCAGGAGTCCTCTTATAGGGCTAGGTTTTCTGCTCCGTCACATTCATGCCAAAAAGAAATTTGGCCAAAAAGAAGCTTATTTTGTCTCAACCAAGATTTAAACACACAACCATTTAATTTCAAGCAAGTGCACAATCAATTCAACCAATTCAAGTTTCATGATAATTCCTATACATCTAGGACTATATTATCACTCATCATGGTCAAACATATTATTAAAATAATACCCAATTAAAATAACACACAACTGACAAACACAAGACTCAAACCTAAGTCCTCTTAACACTACAAATACTTTCAATTACTTGAACTAGTATTTTTCCTTGTCTTCTCTCTCCGCATTAATTAAATTAGGGATTCCCGCTCTCGTATTTATTAAATAAATTTATTTATTTATTTAATTAATTTTTCTGGGTCTTATAGGTACCGTCAATGCCACATGACTACGCAATGTCATGTGTTAGTGTCTCTACCAAGTGTCATTGTCATGATTTCAATTAGTTAATGTATATGTCTCCTTGATCCAATTTAGTCCCTAAATATATCTCTTTGATTCCATTTTGTCCCAAATTTTTTAATAATTAAAATATGTTTTTTTAATTCATGTTTTTTTATAAGATTAAAACTAATTAAGTATGTAAATATATATATATATATATATATATATATATATATATATATATATACACACACAAATTTATATATATATATATATATATATATATATATATATATATATATATACACACACACACAAAGTTAAGTACTTATATTTATATTAAAATTTAGTGGTAAAAGAAATGATTAACAAAAAATGGGTTAGTAATAACAATAATGTGATATGTTAAAAAGTTATTTTAATAAAAAATATCAATATAACATTTATATAAATAATAAATTTGGTCTCAAAGTTAAGAGAGTCAGTATTGTTCTAATTTCAAAATGATTAACAAAACATGCATTAATAATATACAATAATGTAAAAGTTAAAAAGTCATTTTTAATAAAAAAAATATTAATATAACATTTATAAAAATAATAACGTAATTTGTTAAAAAGTCATATTTAATAAAAAATATCAGTAACATTTATACAAATAATAAATTTGGAGAGAGACAACATTGCTCTATTTTGAAAAGAAATTAGGACAAAATTAAATTAAAGAATCATGGATAAGGACTAAATTGAATCTGGACATATATAGAGACTAAATTAAAATGAAGACAACGTGTCACACTAGAGACCTAACATGTAACAACAAAAATTTTTACAAGAAAAAACCACAGATTAACATCATTAGTATTTTTTTTTTTTAAATGGACCTAATCGAAATACTTTTTCAAAAGTAGGGACATACTTGAAACTCATTTAAATCTGGAGGAACCAAGTTGACACACTCCCACCAAAGTAGAGATCATTCGAGTAATGAAGCTTTTCGTATATTACCTAGTAAATAAAGGATTTATGCCATTGAACACTTAAAGTTAGAGTTAAACATTTTCATGTGAAAAAAAAAACAATAAATAAAAATATTAAAAAAGAGTAGAAATATTTAAATATAAAACACAAAAAATATTTAATTTGCATATATCATTTGAACCTAACTCCACAAAGGTTTTAATAAGAGAAAAATATTTTAGAGATGTTAATTCATTTCATGCTATGCGAAACAATTAGAGAAGAGAGAAAAAAGTGTGTAACTAAAAGAAAAAAAAAAGGTTTACCTAATAAATTATGAGTACTTTAAACGGGGACATGGATGAGGGAAGGGACAAGTATTTGGGTGTGTATAAGAATAGGGACGGGACAAATATATACATACTCATCCTTATTGCTATACCCAATAAAAAAATCGGGTATTACCCATACCTATACCCAATAAATACAAGAATTTTCTTTCAAAACAAGAAAATGTTTGAATAAACACACAAAGGAAAGTTTATTTGTCATCCCTGCTAATAATAAGGAGTGGGTCCTTTCCGAAATATAGCCAATCAGATTGAAGTGAATGATCCTTTGGGCATTGTTTTGTAGAAATTTTTTGATAATGGAATATCTCATTTCATATCTCTTTCCGTTAACAAAGTTTCTTCTTCCTACACCTCCATATTTTCTAATTGCACCTATAGCTTTTAAAATAATTATTTTATTCTTCATAAAGGTTACCTATGGATGTCTGTTTTGAAAATATTCTGAAATAAGTTTTTTGTAATTTTCAGAATATGATTTTCAAAATAACATTTCCGAAACAGAATTTTTATAATATTATTCTTGGAACGCAAAAAATGCATTTCGGAATGAGTATTTTAGGACAATTTTTAGAATTAGTTTCTAGGAATGTATATGATATCTTCTGGAACAAACTTTTCTGAACAAAGTCTCCAAAACATATGACATGTCTATGATTTCTATAACAACATTTAACAAGTTTTTCAACACATATGAAATACATTTCGAAAGGAATTTTCCGGAAGGACGTCTCTTCTTCCTCTTTTGAAAGAGTATAATGTAAATGGAGAACGAAAGTATAGTTGGAGGCATCAATGGTGATGGTGGTAGTGAGGATAATGGTGGCAATAAAGACAATGGTGATAGTTATAGTGATGATAAAAGTAGCGGTATAACAGTGTCTAAAAGAAGGATATTTTAGTCTTTTTATGTCAGTAAAAGCATTATAATAACATGTTTCATTATCAACCAATTTTAATAATTAAAAGTTACCGGTCATTATAACCAATTTAATTACCAATTTACAAAATAAATAATTATTGATTACTAAAATAATCACTATTATGAATAAAAAATTATAATTGATCACTAGTTAATTAGAGACTAATTTAGAAATCGATTCCTCTAGTAGCAAAAACCTTGGTAACTAATGTTTAGTGATTAATTTCCTTTGATAGGTAAAACCTTGCTAGCTAAATTTTAGAAACCATTTTAGAGACCAATTATAATTTTTTATTCATAATAGTGACTATTTTAGTAACCAATAATTTTTTATTTTTTAAATTGGTATCTAAATTAGTCACTATAGTGACTAACAAAATTTTTATTACTAAAATTAGTTAATAATGAAACATTTTCTTGTAATGAAGGTACATATAGTAATTATGGGGTTGCAAGAAGAAAAAACCATTATAGTTGGAGAAGCCTACCACCATAATTTTAAAATTTATTTATATTTATTATTTACTATTACCGTTAGAATAATAATTATTATTGTTATTATTATTATTTTAATATAAAATTGTATTATTAAAAGGAGTAGACAGAAAAAAGTCGATTAAGGTCACAACAAGCACTCGCTTTAGGTGTACAAATACACTTATGTTAAATTAATCGTAAAATTATGTTTGAAAATAAAACAATGATGTCAAAATGGGTTTTAACCTGTGAGCCAACCTGGTTCACCATGGGTTCGAGTCAGGTTGGAGTAAGAAAAATTTAATTTTTTCAAAAGTGAGTTGAATTCAACCTAACTCACTTAACCCACGGGTTAAACAGGTTGAAGGTAGGTTGACCCACTTAACCCACCAAAATTTTTATAATTTTATTTAATTTTTCTTAGTAATTATCTATTATTCCTAATTATATATGTTCACAATTTTATATTTTTAAATACTAGAATGTTGCTCAATAATATTTGAATAGTTTGAATGTTTAATTATTTTGATTGTCAACTTATATATTGATACTTTAATCTTTAACTATAATATTTATAATAAATTACTCAAGTAACCGTCTTATAAACAAATTTTTTCTAACCTAGCATGACAAAAATGTGTACTTTTTTTATTTATATTTTGTTGAATAGCATGATAGAAAAATGTATAATATTAGTCATGTTTTCTTGGACTATATAGATACTTTCTTGGAAACAATTCATCATATATTGGTGGTGAGCATGATGAAGACATTAGTTCTTGATTTTATTGTGATTATCATCTCATGAGTTGCTTAAAAATTATTTAAATATTTGAATACTTTAAAATAAATAAATAAATAATTTTTTTTATATGGGTTAGTGAGTCAACCTACTTAACCCACTAACCCGTGGTGGGTTGAGCTGGGTTGCAAAATTTCTGACTCACCATAAAGTAAGTTGGGTTGGGTTCGCTCATTTTCAATCCGGCTCGTGGTGAACCAACCCATGTGAGTCAGGTTGGCTCACTTTGACATATCTAAAATAAATATAATTAAAATACTATGAATGGTTGCGAATAGATTTTCTAAAGGTTATATATTCTAGATACTTGACAAAATGCTTAAACCTTGATTTTTTTTTGAAACTTTATAATTTATTGGCTCTTGATGAGTTAAATTTATTTACAAAATTAAATATCTTAAAAAAAATTATAGAATTGAAAAATGATAAACAAATTGCCAATCTTAATTTTTCAAATATATATATATATATATATATATATATATATATATATATATATATATATATATATATATATATATATATATATATATATATATATATATATATATATATATTTAATGTTATAGTAACAGTTGGTTTAGTCGAAAGAATTTTTTTAAAACTAGAGATAATCAAAATGTATTTAAGATTAATAATGTTTCAACAACGATTAAATATATTAGTTTTAGTATTATTGAAAAAGAAATGTTGAATGAAATTAATTAAGACAAATAAATAAATAATTTTGCATAAAAAAACTTAAAAATAAATTTTAAATAAAGTTATTATACATGTTAACATAAATTGTTTTATTAGTAAATAAAAAAACTTCGTTCTTAAGTTTGTTTCAAGTATCTGAAACCCTAAAACTGTTGATGTAGATGAATAATTATTTTAGAAAGCTTGGATTTTCAAGAATTACCTTTTGTTATTTATTTTTCATGTTATTCTTTTATGATTAAAATACACATTTGATTCCTATTTTCTAGAGCTGTAAAAATGGATTGGAACTCGCCAGTCAATCCGGCTCACCACGGGTTCGGGTCGGGTTAGGTTGAAATTTTTTTATAAATTTCAATACGAGTTAATTTTTGACCCGGCTCATCCGGGTTGAACCCGTGGTGAGCCGGGTTAGCTCACCAACCCGCAGATAAAAGGGTTACACAAATTTTTTTTATTTTTTTTATTAAGTTGGACTTTACGTTTGGGTCATGTTAGGTTGTTTTTTTATCCAACACATAAATAATTTGTATTTTTTTTTATTTTGGTTTGTATTTGGATTGTATTAAAGTTTATTTAGATTTTAATTAGAATTGCAATTTAGTTTTGACTGAAAAAAAATAAAAAAATAATATTTTTTTAATTAAGTGAACCCGTGAGCCAAACCGTTTAACCCGTCAACCCGTGGTGGGCCGGGCTGGGTTAGAATTTTTTTGGCTCGCTAAAAAGTGAGCCGGGTTGGGTTGACTCACTAAATCCTCAACTCGTGGTGGGTCGAGCCGGGTCGGGCAGGGTTACCCGTTTTGACAGCTCTACTATTTTCGTTCAATTGTCAATTCAGTCCTAATATTTTTTTTTTGTTCAATTAGATTCTAATTTTCATTTGTTCAATTTGGTCTTTTGTTGCTAACGCCGCTTAAATAGTTAACGGTAATGAATAGTGACGACCACATGTCATTTCATGGTTTTTTTGGTTTTTTTTATTTTTTTTAATTTTTGAAAAAAATGTCCACATGTTAACCCAGTAATGTGCCACATGTCAAAGTCAATGTTTTACATTAAATTTGGTCCCTATGTTTATTATTTTTGTTCAATTTAATCCCATTTTTTTTAAATGGAAAAATTTCGTCCATTTCCAAATTGAGACAAAATTTAATTTTTATATGAATGTTATAATGATTTTTTTGTTAAAATTCACATTTTTCTTAAATATTTTGGTTTAGTGTTACAATTAGTTTAAAATTAGAACAAAAATTTTAAGGATGATGACTAATATCATTGATCTAAAATTTTAAGAGGTTAATTATTTTCAATTTTCAAATATGATAAACATTGTTATTTTCTAATATTGAATTTGTCAGGTTGCGAAATGAAACAACCCACACTTCAAGTGAAGATATATGCTATGAGAATCGAATTTCAACAAGCAACTTCTTGGATAAACAAACTACCATTGGAAAAGTGGACCCAAGCATACAATGGAGGAAAAAGATATGACCACATGACAATAATTTAGCCGAATGTATGAGCTCCGTTATGAGGAGAGCAATATCATTACCAATTTGTGCTCTTGTTAAAAGTGTTTGTGAAAGAACCAAAGAAAGGTTCGTGGAATGTGGGACAAATATTGAATGCGTGCTACGAGTTAGCCACCAATATCTAGAGGATATTTATGTGTTATTAAGAAAAAATGAACAATAATCTGTCGTGTGCTGTGTCTAGAGGTATAATCGGTAGAATTCAGTCTTCGATGTTTAGAAGATTTCCACTCCCCAACTTGGACGCCACCCAATGTCATACATTGTTAAGTTAAATGATTGGTGGTGTGATTGTAGGGAGTTTCAAGCTCTTCATCTACCTTGCCCTCATGTAATGGTTGTTTGCTCATCCCTATATTTACAACTTGTGAAATTTGTGGATCCTGTCTATATAGCCTCCAAAATATTTTCAAGGCTTATGAGGTGTAATTTCAGCATGTTCAAAATAAAGATTATTGGTTTATTTATATTGGTCCAAATTTAATTCCTGACTCCCACCTACAATGCAAACAATTAGGAAGACCAAGTACAAGTCGTATCCAGAATGAATTGAACTAGTCAATTCTGAATAAACCAAAGAAATTTTTGTTTTGTACAAGTATTGGTTATACCAGAACAAACTAATAGACACTGAATTTTCATTTTGTTTAACTCTTATCACTGCATTGCATAAACTTTGTTTACTTTAATTTTAATATATGTCATCTACTAATTATTAAGATGTTTCATTTCATGTACTTTTTATTAAGAAATCTTTTTATTTTCTTCATGTGCATATTTACTTCATTCTCCTATCAATTACTCTACTAAATTTTTAATTTTTAAAAAAATTTGATAGTAACAATTGAGAATGTGAAAAAAAAAATTTAAAACAATAAAAAAAAATCATTGAAGTTGTGCTTTGAGACAACTTCTTCATAAAAAATCCAAAATTAAAATTGTGTTATATTGATAGGATTTGTTTAAACAGATTATTAATTTAATTAAAGTCGTGTGACTATAATGCAACTTTATTTTTTTATAGGTAAGTCTTGTTTTTCTTGGCACCACTTCAAATTAAATTAACACGACTTCTTTATAATTTAGTCATACCATTTCTCAACAACTTTCCCTATATGGGTAAATGTTATAAAACTTGCACCAACTTTGGAATTTCAAAAGTAAATTCCACGAGAATTGTAAAAAACCCTCTTATTATGCAATCTCTGTTTTAAGCAAAGAAAAATAATGTTTGAAGATTGAGATTTGAAAGTAAGAATTTTATTGCACAATGAGAAGGCAGAGAAAATTGATGGTTGTGTTTCTCAGTAGGTGTTTAGAAGGAATGAAGCAACGAGTGTTGTAGTAGTAGCATACAAAATTACAATGGCATGCATGGTGCATAATAAAATAGCAATGAGCTTCGATCATCACTTCCATTTGTTGGCAACAATGTCAGCCAAATCCACAACCCTTTGAGAGTAGCCCCACTCGTTGTCATACCAGGCAATCACCTTCACCATGTCATCTCCCATCACCATGGTCAACGAGGAGTCAACGGTTGAGGACACATCAGTGCACCTGAAGTCAACAGAAACAAGAGGCTCATCACACACTGAGAGGATTCCCTTCAGCTCCTTCTCTGCACTCTCTCTGAACGCTGCATTCACTTCTTCTGCAAAGGTCTTCTTTGAAACCTGAACAACAAGGTCCACCACTGACACATTTGGGGTTGGCACACGCAGTGCAATGCCGTTCAGTTTCCCTTTCAGGGTTGGCAGCACAAGCGCCACCGCCTTTGCTGCTCCGGTTGAAGTGGGCACAATGTTCAGAGCTGCGGCCCTAGCACGCCTCAGGTCACGGTGGCTCGCGTCGAGAAGCCTCTGGTCTCCGGTGTAGGAGTGAGTGGTGGTCATGGTTCCCTTGATGATACCTGCCATGGATTTCAAAACATGTAAAACCAGGATGTTTTGTTTTCAAACGAGGAATGAATGTGACAGAAAATGTGGTCACAAGAACATTACCGAATTTCTGGTCGAGGACCTTCACAAAGGGTGCAAGACAGTTAGTGGTGCAAGAGGCATTGCTGATGATGGGTTCATCTGCGCTGTAATCAAATTCATTGACACCGACCACGTAGGTGGGGATGTCTCCTTTACCAGGTGCTGTGATGAGCACTTTCTTAGCTCCTGCTTGAATGTGTTTCCCAGCACCTTCTCTGTCTACGAACACCCCAGTTCCTTCAATCACCAAGTCTATCCCCAACTCCCTGCAATAAAACCACACACTCATCTTCACATGTTACTCTCTTCTCCTCACAAAAACCACTTTCCTAGGAACATGTTTGGATGCAAACCAGAAAGAATTTTCACACCTTCTCTACTTGAAACTGTGAAAAGTTCTTTCTTAAAGAGACTCTAATTGCATGAAACTGAACAAGAAGCTTACTTCCAGGGAAGGTTGGCAGGGTTGCGGTCAGAGACGACTTTGATTTCTTTTCCATCAACGGAGATTATATCATTGCCCACAGGCTTGACATCAGCATCGAAGGTTCCGAGGATGGAATCATACTTGAGGAGGTGAGAGGCTTGTTTGACACCACCGGTGTCGTTGATGGCAATGACATCAAGAGGGGACTCTTTACGACCGTGCCAGCATCTCAAGAAGTTCCTTCCGATCCTTCCAAACCCGTTTATGGCAACCTTCAGTTTTGCTTCCACCACACCCTTCTTGTATCCTCCACTGCTTCCAACCTTCAAAAGTACACATAATACCAACATTGTTAAACTCATCATCACACACCTTTTCCTTTCTAGTTAACTCTTTCATATCACCCTGGTGTTTTCTTTCCTCGTTTCTTTCTATGCTCAGATGCTGAAAGGCCTAGTTCATACTCTGATATAATTCAAAGCAAGAACTCTTACAGAATGATGATCACGAATTGGGTGTGTGTTTTTGGTTCAGACGCATTATGATTAATGTGGTATAGCAGCTGCTAGAAAAGTCAAATCATAAACTAAAGGACTTTCGCATGTACCATCTGAAAAATTTGGTTTTGGTACATAGTTCAGGAAGTATATCTATTTGTCTAACTATATATATGAGATAATTTCTTGTACATGTTGTATGTCTATATCCAATTACCTAGTATTTTTACTTTACAGTAAAATTTGACATTGATTAATGCAGTAGAGTAAGGAACTTACTGCATAAGTCTGGAAGGCAATGACAGAATGGAAATCCTCAGAAGCTTTTCTGGAAAAGGGAAGGTGGTTTGATGAGCTGCGAAGGCCAGAGAACTCAGAGAAGCCTTTCCCATTTGCCTGAATAGACAAAGGAATGAAAAACTATCATAAACAACAACAACCTTAACCTTACAAAACATGGCAAAATAAGTAACACAAGTTTGTTTGTAAGGATGCATGAAAATGGATAAGATGATGAACCTGAAGAGCTGGTTTGGCTACAGAGAGAGTAGCCGAAGCCATGTTTGAGCAGTGGATTTTGTGGAGCAGAAGTGAAGCAGTAGAGTAGAATGAGGTTTCATGTTGTTATGTGTTGTAAAGTTTAATAGGGAAGCAAGAGGAGGCAACATGGATGTGTGGCTGTGACTGATGAGCGTAAGTGAGGATGAGATTATGGATAGCCTCTCATGCAATGAATGGTTGTGATTGGTGCTTTTATTTTTCTGTCTCTCTTATTTTTCTTCTATATATGTATAGATTGATGGTTGGATCTGAACCTTGAGTCCAAAGTGGACCAGGTTATGGGCTTTCCACTTACATCAGTGGACAATAAAATTCACTCAAATTCTACACTTTTCAAAGAAAACATTTATTTTTCAGAGTACAAAACCTTCAAAGCAAAATATCAAGGTACAATTTTGTGGGCAACAAGAGACACCCACACACACAGAAACGACAGAAATACATTGTTAGAGGACACGAATGGATAAATGAAGTTTATGGCCATTCTTTCACTTGGGTTCATCTGCTTGGGTTCAATACTTGCTCGCAATTTAGATCCAACTTGGTGATTGTAAGGTTGTTTTCTGCTGAGAGGAATTATGCTTATGCAATAAATTTATATAATATTTTATAACAAAGACACATAGCACATACGTGATAGCATAATTGATACGATGGAAGGATACGGAAGGTTGTTGTAAAAAAAGTGTTGTTTGAACGATATATATATATATATATATATATATATATATATATATATATATATATATATATATATATATATATATATTTTTTT
>Ga0209589_1012403_pt1 | contig 11581 bp, 6 predicted proteins | sample CowpeawhiteBW_FD_187525 | JGI IMG/M metagenome (GOLD analysis project Ga0209589, IMG submission 187525) | Root nodule microbial communities of legume samples collected from California USA - Cow pea white BW (SPAdes) (version 2) | ecosystem: Host-associated > Plants > Roots > Nodule | place: USA...
TTTCTATGATTACATTTATTATATATGTATAATTTTATCTCATGATGATGTTTTCACATATGAATAGATGAGACATTTGACAATAATTCTGGTGATGATGAAGAAGAAATACTTTCAAGAGAACAAATACAGAGCATAACAAATTCAAGTAAAAAATAAATCATTAGTTCATTACTTTGAAGTTAAGTTATATTCAATCTTTTAATATAATTAGCTAAAACAAATTTCAAATCCTTTGAAGGTTATTCAGATATAGGCAATCCTATTTTCCAATGCCATCATTGCAAAGCTTATATGTGGTACCAGGAAAGAATAATGAAACATAGAAATGCTGCTAATCCAAAGTTTCAACTATGTTGTGGTAATGGCAAAGTTCAACTCCCACTCTTAAAAGAACCTCCATCTCTACTACAACATCTTCTATTTAGTAGTAACTTTGCAGATAGTAAGAATTACCAGCAAAACATCCGAGCATACAACATGATGTTTGCATTCACTTCCCTTGGGGCAAAGCTTGATAACTCATTCAACAATGGAAAAGGACTTCCAAATTTGAGAATACAAGGACAATCATGTCACAGAATAGGAAGCTTATTACCACTGCCAGGACAACTACCTAAGTTTGCTCAACTATACATATATGACATTGAGAATGAAATACATAACAGAATGAAATTTTTAAGGTAAAATGCTCTTTTTAATTCTATACTTCTTCTAACCATTTCTCACTTTGTACATTATATGCTTAACACATAATGGTAAACAAAATAAAAGCATTAACTTTCGTCATAGTATGGTTGTTAACTATATTTTTATTTATGAATTCATATGTGTAATGGCAGGAACGAAAACAAGGTTGATGTTGAAATTGTAAGAAAGTTAAGAGATATGTTGGATGCTCATAATGTACATACAAAATCATTTCGGATGGCCAGAGATAGATATAAAGATCAACCATATCAAGATTTGAAACTAAGATTGATATCTGACAGGGCTAAAGATGGTCGTATATATAATATACCAAAGGTTTCAGAAGTAGCTGCACTGATAGTAGGTGATGTTGATACAACATCTCCTAGGGATATAATACTGGAAAATAGAAGTGGCAAGCTTCAAAGAATAAACGAATTGCATCCAAGTTACTTAGGATATCAATATCCCTTATTGTTTCCCTATGGAGAAGATGGCTATAGAGAAGATGTTGCCCATCGTGACCGCACACATAAAAAAAGAAATCGACTCACTATAAGAGAATGGTTTTATTTTCGAATTCAAACTAGACAATCAGAGGCAAGCACTGTGTTAAGATCTAAAAGGTTGTTCCAACAATTTGTGGTAGATGGATATATAATGGTAGAATCTGAGAGACTATCATTTGTCAGAAACAATCAATCTAAGTTGAGGGTTGATAAATATATTAATCTTTCCCAACCAACAACCAGTTCACATAATGAAGGAGCGGACAAAGGAAAAAGGGTTGTGCTTCCATCAACTTTTGTTGGTAGTAGAAGATTTATGGACCAACTGTATTTCGATGGAATGACAATTTGTAGCCATGTTGGTTTTCCAGATCTATTTCTAACTTTTACTTGCAATCCAAATTGGCCAAAAATAACAAGATTATTGGAGGAATTGACTTTGACACCATCAGACCGTCCAGATATAATATCTAGAATTTTCAAAATTAAGTTTGATAAATTTCTGGAAGATTTGACTAAAAAACACGTGATGGGTAGAGTTATAGCATGCAAGTTTCAATGTTATATGTTATTCAAAGTAATTATTATAATGCATAATGTTTCTAACTAGAGCGTGTAATTTTCTTTGCAGACATGTATACCATTGAGTTCCAAAAACGTGGATTACCACATGCTCATCTACTTATTTTTTTGCATCCATCTAGCAAATATCCAAATCCAGAGGACATAGATAAAGTGATATCAGCTGAAATACCATGTTCCAAACAAAATCCCCAGTTGTATAATTGTGTGAAAGATCATATGCTTCACGGACCTTGTGGTATGTCTAATAAATCATCACCTTGCATGAAAAACGGAAGATGTTCTTGATTTTTTCCAAAAAAATTTCAAGAAATAACTGTCATAAACCAAGATGGTTTTGTTCATTATAGAAGAAGAGACAATGGTTGTAACATTGTTAAGAATGATATCACATTAGACAATCGTTTTGTAGTTCCTTATAATCCCATGTTGTTACTAAAGTATCAAGCACATATTAATGTTGAATGGTGTAATCAAAGTACTTCAATCAAGTACTTATTCAAATATATCAACAAAGGATATGACAGGATAATAACTGCTATTGTTCCTAATGACACTCAAGCCAACTCATTATCTCAACCATTAGATGAGATCAAGCAATATTTAGATTGTAGATACATCTCTCCATGTGAAGCATGTTGGCGAATATTTTCTTTTCCTATTCATGGAAGAAATCCAGCAGTGGAAAGACTTTTTTTCCATCTTGAAGGTGAGCACGGTGTATATTTTAAAGATGAAGATGACATTGATGACATAATTTCTAAACCAAGCGTTTCACAATCAATGTTTACAGCTTGGATGGAGTGCAACAAAACATTCCAAGAGGCAAGAAATTTAACATACACACAATTTGCTTCCAAGTTTGTTTATGTCAAGAAGAATAGATGCTGGAAACTTAGACAAAGAGGAAATACAATAGGAAGACTTATTTGGGTACCACCAAGTACTGGGGAGCTTTTTTATTTACGGAGGATGCTAACGGTCGTAAAGGGACCTTCGTCCTATGATGACATCAAAATTGTTGATAACTAACATATCCCACATTTAGAGAAGCTTGCTTTGCATCAGGATTCTTACCCGATGATAGAGAATATATTGAAGCTATTAAAGAAGCAAAGGACTGGGGTTCAGGACATTATCTTAGAAAGTTGTTTGTAACTATATTATTGTCTAATTGTGTCAATAATCCATAACTATTTTGGCAAAAGACTTGGGAATGACTTTCAGATGACATTCAATATAATCAAAGAAAAATAGCCAAATTGCCAGGTACAAAAACTCTTATACTCTTGAGTTAAACATTTTTATATATTCCATGTACTAACCTATAACTTTTTTCTTTTATGTAGAATTGCATCTAACTGTTGACCAGCTACAAAATTTAACGTTGTTGGAGATAGAAAACCTTCTCCAAATAAACAGAAAGAGCTTGAAGGACTACCCATACATGCCTTATCCTAATGACTATGTTACAAGTCATTTAGGAAATAGATTAATTTATGCTGAACTTGATTATAACATTGAGGATCAAAAGCATCAATTTCAATCAAACTTCAACTTGATTACTGGCAATAATAATACATTGCAAATATCCTATATTACCCACTCAATTACTTTATTATAGTAATATAGACTAATATTAATTTACTTTTGACAAACTATATAAATGAGCAACGACAAATTTTTGAGAAGATAATGCATGCAGTGATAAGTAAAAAATGAGCTATGTTCTTCCTATATGGCTATGGTGGGACAGCAAAACATTCATGTGGAAGACATTAGCTTCAGCTTTGCGTAGTCAACTAAAAATTGTCTTAACAGTCGCATCAAGTGGAATTGCATCTCTATTGTTTCCAAGAGGAAGAACGACGCATTCAAAATTTAGGATTGCAATACCAACACTAGATACCTCAGTTTGTAATATCCAACAGGGAAGTGAGGTTTCTGAATTATTACAGAAGGCTGAGTTAATTATATGGGATGAGGCACCAATGGCACATAAATTTTGTTTCGAAGCACTAGACAAAACATTGAATGATATAATGAGAAAAGAAAATAAATCTAATTCTGTATTTGGTGGAAAAGTAATAGTTTTTGGAGGTGATTTCAGGCAAATTCTACCTATTATTCCTAGAGGAAACAGATCAGATATTGTTCATGCAACAATTAATGCTTCCTATCTTTGGGACCAATGTCAGATATTAACACTGACAAAGAATATGCGTTTATTGCAAAACGGGTTACAAAAATCCGATGCAAGACAAATTCAAGAATTCTCTGAATGGATAGTGAAACTTGGAGATGGTAAATTATTTGAACCTAATGATGGTATAGCTGAAATACAAATCCCGCTAGAATTGCTAATCACAAACTTTGTTGATCCTGTTGAAGCGATAGTTGCAAGTACTTATCCAGAATTAATTGAAAACTTCAGAGATCTTAATTTCTTGCAATGCAGGGCAATATTGGCTAGTAGAATTGAAACAATTGATCAAATCAATGACTATGTTTTATCATTAATACTTGGTACTTTTACATGACATACCCTAATATTTATTTTATTTAATGATATACATATTTATAAAATAGTATTCCATATCAATAATTTTTATTGACTATTTTTGCAGGAGAACAAAAGGAGTATCTTAGCTCTGATATAATAGACAATTCTGAAGGAACAAAAGTCGATGCTTTTGATCAAATTACTCCAGAGTTTTTAAATTCATTAACCACATCAGGTATTCCAAACCATAAACTTAAGTTGAAAATTGGAACACCAATAATGCTCTTGAGGAACTTGGATCAAACTCAAGGTTTATGTAATGGAAGTAGATTGATAATAAAAAGGCTAGCAAATCATGTTATTGGTGCAAAAGTTATCACAGGAAGCACAAGTGGTGATGAAATATATATTCCGTGAATGTCTATGTCTCCATCACAATCACCATGGCCTTTTAAACTTATTAGAAGACAATTTCCTATCATGGTATCATATGCTATGACAATAAACAAATCACAAGGTCAATCTTTAGCTTTAGTGGGACTATATTTACCAACACCAGTTTTTAGCCATGGACAATTGTATGTTGTTGTGTCTAGGGTTCAAAGCAAATATGGATTAAAGATTCTTATTCATGACAACAACAAAAGGGCTTTGGACTCTACAACTAATGTGGTTTTCAAAGAAGTTTTCCAAAATTTATAGCAAGTAATTACATACCAATAACTAAACTAATCTTGCATAGTGTAACACTAATATAACTTGATTGACAATTTCTGTTCTACAAGTACAGGATTTTAAATAACTTCAACATTTACCAACATCCAACAAGCACTACATGATGCTATTCTATTCAGCCTTAGGTTATTTTATTCACATCATTAGACTATTTATGGTTGTCTTTCAAATCCCTTGCTCATGAATCTTTGTTTGGTTTATATATATTTACCATTTACCATGTCTTATGCCTATACAAAGTTAAAGATCCTTTTATTCTAATATGTGTAAAAATATTAAATAAAAATTAATATAATTATTGTCAATAAAATAACAGTAATATAGTAATATAGTAATATAGTAATAATAAAAATAAAATAAAATATATTAATAAGTGAAAATTATGTTTTTTATACCTACCAACATCTTAATATTTTTTGAAAATTTGGAGAAAGTAGATTGATCGAAGCATGTTAAAAATATATGAAAAGAACTTTACCAAAAAGAAACGATGAGAAAAATCGAGTAAATCAGAAATCAAAACCTGAGAATCCAATATAATAGACTTGCTTCCATTTATGATGCGTTCCCAGTTTCTGAAATCCAGATTTTTTGGTTTGGATGATTCTTTCAGCGACGTTTATTCGAGCAAGATGGGGAGGTGTTTTGCTTTTTACCTTTTTGAAGGGAGACCAAAGAATGCGCATGATAAGTAATTTGAATCTTTCAATTATAATGAGATTTTAAAGCTGTTTATATATATATATATATATATATATATATATATATATATATATATTTTAAAATTACTATTTCACTTTTTATACAATTACTTTTATGTACTTATACACTTAAATGTTATATACCGTGACTTATTTTTATACACTTACAAATTATAATTCTTAATGTAATATAAACTAAATTTAACATAGTGTTATACAGATTTTAAGCAATATGAAGATTATTATGTCACAAATTAGTATTATTTTTTATTTCTTTCCAAAATCTCATTTAATAAAATATATATTATAAACAGAATTTAATATAATACAATACAAATTTTAATATAAATAATTATTTAATTACTAATACCAAATTAGTATTATTAAATTATAACAAATATTTATTATTAATATCAACTAAATTACTCTTAATAAAAACTAGCGAACACAGAGTAGCTGTTGTGTTCGCATTTTTTAATTTTTAAGAAATTTAAGTTAAGATTAATAATAAATATATAATTAATTTTTAAAATAGTTGTTAAATATAAAATTAAAAAAAATATATGTATAAAAAAATTAAAATAATAGTTTAAAACAAAAGAGTGTTTTAGAATAACAGTTAAAGATAAATTATTTATAAAATAATTAATTTTTAAAATAATTAAGAGTAAAATTGGTATTATAAAATGTGGATACAAAAGAGAGAATCTTCTATATATTATTATAGATTATAACATACAAAGCCTATATCATACAACTAAAACTCACATATTAAAGTTATCGGCAGGATTGACTGTTCTAACTCCTCTTAAAAGGACACTAATATTATATATTATATATTATCACAAAACCAAATCGATACAAAGAGTCAAAACTTAGTTGATGCTATAAAAATATAATACACAACAAAGCCTTAAGTGCTATAACCGAGTTTAAATACAATTCAGAAAAAATAGGCTTAACATAAAATATAGAAATAAAACAATAAAGAATAAATCATCCATCAAACAAACAGGGTAAACGACTCTAACTCTTTCAGTGGAATTTGACATTATTGCATACCAAATTGATACCAAGACCCTGAATTCAGTTGAAGCTCTAAGGCACAAAATATTCAAGGGTTCCAAATTACATTTTGTATATATAAACTATTTTTTCTAATCAAACAAAAAAACTTTTCATTTCCTATATTTAAACTATTTTCACATAATGAATCACATACTTTTCAATTTTTAATCTTTCTAATTCATTGAATTTGATGGGTATTCTAATTTATATTTCAATTCAAGGCTATTCAACTAATTTATTATATGCAACGTGATTTGTAATGCAGCCTAAGATATATTCATAAAATTTTACAAATTTTACCATATGTAGCAAAAAACATAAAATCCTTAAATTTCATAATCTAGGATTATATTAATTTGTAAAAAAATATAATAATGGTTCATACTAATTTGGAAAAAACTTAATTTGAGAAGATCATCGTAATAAGACAATCATAAATGTAACCTACTTAAATTATAATAGAATACTAATCTTGATTCATGAAAGATATTGTGCTAATGCGTTTTTTCAATATCTTTGTTCTCCAATCTTTGTATCTCAATTTATCATTTTACTTTTTTTTTTCTGATTGTTATATTTTCTTGATGATTTACTGAGAAAGAACCTTATATTAGAGATAAAACCCTAATCTCTTTAATTAATCAAACGTCCATCAAATTAGTTTTTATTTTATATTTTAATAAAGATATATAAATAAATAATGTATAAATAAAATGACGAGAAATTAATATAATTTTAATATATACAAAACAGAAAATTAAAAATTGAATCGTGGATGCTTGGAGTGTTACATTCATAAATAAAAAGAGTTGTGCCCTAACTAATAACTATAACGTGGTAAACTTTAATCGAATAGAAACTTGATTTAAAAAAGGCAAGGCAAAAGTTAAGGATGGGAGATGTGGTGACGTTCACGAGGTCTCTAGTGGTGGTCAGCATTATGACGTGCAAACAAGAGACTTGGTGATGTATTGAGATCCTTGCAGAGATGTCGATGGAGAAGGTGAAAACCCATTCTATTTTTTTTTTTTTATGTTGAAGAAGAAGCTTTAAAACTCAGGAGAAGAAGAAGAAACCGGTCCACATTTTAAAATATTTTTATTTCATTGGAAAATTAATTATTGACATGTGGACATAACATATTCGAACACCTTTTTATCATGTTAGACAGAATTTAACGTTGTTAAATAAAAAAAATTATATTGATTACTTTCTAAAGTTAGGAACCAATTGAGGTTTCACGAAAAAGACTAATTGTAATTTTATGGTATAATTTGGAGACAAAAATATATTTAATTTTTTATTAATAATTTTTATTAATGATGTTTATTACAATAGTGTCGTTTCCATATGATAGTAACCATCTCAAACGGATTCAAATCATACCAATGGCGAGAGTGGCTACCACCCAACAGGTGTCACTAGACCACTCTCCTTTCCTTTCATGGTGGTCCCCCTTCCTTATTTTCAAAAGTAAAAGAAAACAAAACCACAATCTTTGCTATTATAATAAGTTCTATCCATTCTCTACTCTATCTAGTTTTTGCATTTGCATATGGTAGGGATAAAATTATTATTTTAGAAAAACAATTAATATTTTGAAAGGTAATTGTTAACTCTCTCTCTATATATATAACATTATTTTTAAATTCATCAACTATTATTATTATTATTAGTTTTAACTATATATTTTTTTATTTTAACATATTGAAATGTTTCATTTACTAAAGTTATATCCATAAAGTTAAGATATTTATAACAATACTTTTACTTATTTTTATAGAACAAAATATTTATTTATTTATTTATCTGAATTAAATTATAATTAATATTTTTTCAATAAATGATATAATAATATAGTTTTCCTTATTTTATGTTATTTTATATACATATTATGTTATAGGATGTACTACGCCATTTATAACTTAAGCAATGCTACGATGATAACGATTAAAAAACCATTATCTTATGAAGAAATAAGCCACCGTTTTTTATTGTTGTTTATAATGTGAATTTTATTTGTCTCACATACCAATGATATTTAAAAATGCTTATTTCTTTTAAGCATCATATAATAAAATTTGGATGAATATCAAGGCCTAAATATTTGCCCATACACTTTTTAAATTGTGTATATTTTAAATCAAAGTAGTCTTATATATGTTTTGTGTTCTTAGGGGACCGAGGTCTGTAATCCACAAATCAACCAAGGGTCTTGTACGTCTTCTCGGGGCTAGTCTCCTCTTGTCAAAAAGGGGCTTGAGGGCGGCGTAGGAGACCTGCAAAAGACACTCCGATGTCTAAGTCAGCACTGGTGATGTCAGGGTTTCAGAGAATAATTAATGCGTAATGAATGCATGGAATAGTGTGCTATTTATACCTTTTTACCTGTGGGTCCTACCTGGATGGGCTTTCTGGCCCAATATTCCTTTTCTAGCCATTCTTGGATCCAGTGTAAAAAGGGGAGAAGTTACCAAGGGGTCCTTCAGGTGTTGGCGGTCTCCGGTACTCGGCCATGAGATGCGTTGAGGGTGGCTTTCTTTTGGGAAGGTGCCTTTCGCGTGGTAATCGGCCATCGGGTTTTGGTTTGCTGGCCGCGTGGTTTAACAGGGGGGTGTGGAGTTAGGTGGGGACCGTGTTGTCCATACGGAGGGGTTCTTGCGTGGTAGGCGGCCATTGCGCTCTCTGATGGCTGCCTGGTTCTGTGCGAAGGCGTCTCTGTGTGGTAGGCGGCCATTGTGCTCTCTGATGGCCGCCTGGTTCTGTGCGAAGGCGTCTCTGTGTGGTAGGCGGCCATTGTGCTCTCTGATGGCCGTCTACTAGGGTATGGTTGGGACATCAACCTTCCAGTCTAGAGGCAAGAAGTGACGTGTAGACTATTTTGCAAATTTCATTTGTGGTTCTTGGCCGTGTACCATGTGAGCATACCAGATCAGCCTCCCAGTTTAGAGGTAAGAAGTGACGTGTAGACTATTTTGCAAATTTCATTTGTGGTTCTTGGCCGTGTACCATGTGAGCATACCAGCCTTCCAGTCTAGAGGCAAGAAGTGACGTGTAGACTATTTTGCAAATTTCATTTGTGGTTCTTGGCCGTGTACCATGTGAGCATACCAGCCTCCCAGTCTAGAGGCAAGAAGTGACGTGTAGACTATGGCTGCGTTGTTGTGATAATTGTGTCGGTATCTCTTAAGAGGTGTTAGGGGAGTGGTACTGTTTGATCTGACATTTGGTTAGGAGTTAGGTGAGGTGAAAAGACGTGACTGTTGGTTAGCTGGGTTGGTGTCAGAGTTGGCTTTTCGAGGCGATTTTTGGTGGCTGGGCCTTGGGCTTTGAGGGGGTTTGGTGGGAGATGAAGGGTTTTGGCTAAGTTCTTTAAATAGGAGTGGATTCAATTGTCATTTTCATCGCTCTTAGCTTCTGGTTTCGCTGTGCTTGCTGTGTTGTTGCTTAAGCGCTTGTTGGTGTTCGTGTGCCGTCTTCTATTTGACCAGTTTTTGAGGTATGTCGACTACGTCTTCTAGTGGTTCGAATTATGGTGATTCGGGTGCGAGCTTTGGTGGGTTAAGGTTAGAGTTCTTGAGTTTGTCAGAGACGTTGCACATCGAGGTTGAACGGGAGGTGCGTGAAGATCCGGCTAACGAGCATGCGGAGTCGCTCTGGCCGAGAAGGGGTGGGTACGAGTGGGTGGCTGAGGGGGTGAGGTCGTGCTCTTCAAAGTATCGTTGGTCTAGGTTGCTTAGATCTTGGATGAATAGCATCTATCTGTTTGAAAGGGGGGCGGATCCTAATATGGTGGCTATTGAGAGGGTGAGTGCTGTGGAGGCCGTGTGTCATGGTCGCGAGGGGTTGGAAGGTGATTTTTTCTATAAGTACGCATGTATGTTTACAAAGCTTCATGTTCGGTTGCCGTTGGACGAGTTTACGATGGGGGTTCTGCGGCTGTTAAACGTTGCGCCGACGCAGTTGCATCCTAACAGTTGGGGGAGTTTGCAAGCTTTTCGGTTGATTTGTAAGGCGCTTTATTTGACGTCGACACCCGAGAGTTTCCTGTACTTTTACGTCACGCGTCCAAGGGATCCGCTGTTAGATTAGTTTGTTAGATGGCTTCACGCAGTCGTTTAAGAAATTTAAGGATGGGTTCTTTCGAGTGCGGGTTCTACCTGTCGGGAGGCGGGTATATTATGATGATGAGGGGCGGCCCAGATTTCCTTTTTATTGGACGAGTGCACCGGTGCGTAGTGATGCATTGGCGAAGGAGGCCTTGGATGCGGATAGCCGGAGGGTGGTGGAGGTGTTGGAGATGTTGCCGGTTAGGGTGCCGGGGAAGTGGGTTGTTTGCTGTTATTTGACGGACAATCCTGGTCACGACTTATGTGGTATGTTGTGATATTGTTGTTGGTTCTGTGTTGGACTAATCTGAAAAATTTTGCTTTGTGCAGGTGTGATGGCGCACCATGCGAAAAAGGTTGGTGGAGAAGTGGACCTATTTGCCAAGATTAGAGACTAGATGGCGAATGCCGCGAAGGGGGAGGGGCAGTTGCAGGCTCCGAACCTCGTTGGCCCGGTTGTGGATACTTATCGACCGCCTGTTGCCAAGAGACCGGCTCCTTCTAAGATGAAGGGGGTTGGGAAGGATCGTAAGAGGCTGAGGGCTCTTGCGAAGACTGGGGGTGTTGGGTCAAGTGGGTCGAGTAACCCTGATCTTGGCGGCTTTGAGAAAGTGAAGATTCAAATGAGGAAGGGTGTGGAGCTCAAGTTGAGTGACGAGGAGGTGGCCGTCGTGGAGGCTGCTG
>Ga0209589_1012409_pt1 | contig 11579 bp, 6 predicted proteins | sample CowpeawhiteBW_FD_187525 | JGI IMG/M metagenome (GOLD analysis project Ga0209589, IMG submission 187525) | Root nodule microbial communities of legume samples collected from California USA - Cow pea white BW (SPAdes) (version 2) | ecosystem: Host-associated > Plants > Roots > Nodule | place: USA...
ATTAATTATTTAGAAAGGTTTTCATATTTATATTAAAAGAAATAGCTGAAATTTTTAGTTTTTATTTAATTATTGATGAGTTTAAAAATCTGAAAAAACAATACTTTAGATATGTGTGATTTGTTTTGTAGTTACGGTTATATTAAATTATGTATTAATTTTTATTGTATAGTGATAATAATTAAAAATATAAATTGAGTACATTTTTTGGCTCCTCCAATATTATTGGGCAAGATCCGCCACTGGTTGTGAGACTTCCAACACACCCTCTCACGTCGAGGTATATTCATCTCATGCGTGAGACTAAAAATTAGTGGGTGATTTGTTAGCGGTCCGATAGTGGGTGGAACAGAATTTCCAAGAAATCTCGCTAGGATAGCTCTAACCTAGCTCTGATATCATGTTTAGAAGTGGACTTTAAGCCTAACTCAACCCAGTCAAGAGCAAGGCAATAAAAGAAAGAATAAAAGAGAGAAAAATAGACATAGAGAATTTAACGTGGTTCGGCGTACAATGTGTATGCCTACGACCACGACTACACTAGGAAGTATTTTTATCTCCCCCTCAAGGGTGAGTCCATTCAACCACATTGGTACACTCCCCCTCCAGCGGAAGCATTCCCAACCACGAGTACTCTTTTTCTACCCTTTTACGTACCGCCGTTCGTTTCTTAATGGGACACACTTACCTAGAACCCTTGTCAAGAAGACTTTCGATACTAGGACCATACTGCACTCCTTTGAGCCGGTTTTAACCATAAGCTCTGATACCATTTATTTTGAAAAACCTTCTTTCCTTCTGGAAGCTTGGTTAAAGACCATGTCTTATTCTTCTGAAGAGACTTTATCTCATCTTCCATTGCTAGCTCCCACTTAATAGATTTATCTCCCTGCATAGCCTTAGTAAAATGCTCTGGCTCACCAGCATCAATCAATAACAAGTAATGTAATGAAGGAGAATACCTTTGTGGTGCTACAATTGTTCTGCTAGACCTTCTAGTCGGTAATTCAGGAGTTACCAACTCTACTATTTGTTCAAGTTCTGACCCAGACTCTAAGTCAAGCTATACTTCTGTATTTTTCCTTCTGTTGACTACATCACTTTCTGAAATTTCTTCTAATGATACTTGCTCTAGCTGTTTATTTTCATTTGCAAATTCTGCAGTCCTATCCTTATAGAACATGTTTTCATTAAAGTAACATTTCTACTTCTGATAATTTTCTTGTTTTGGTCATCCCAAAACTTGTAGCCATACACATGTCAGATCCATAACCAATGAAATAACATCGCTTTGACTTAGGGTCCAATTTATCTCTACTATTAGAGTTCAACAAAATATAAGAAGCACAACAAAAAACTTTCATATGTGAAAGGTTTACCTCATTTCCAGTCCATACTTCTTCAAGTAATTGATAGTCTAAAGGAACTGATGGTCCTCTGTTTATGAGATAGGCTGTTGTGCTTATTGCATCTGCCCAAAATACTTTGGGTAATCCTGACTGAATTCTTATACATCTTGTTCTCTCATTCAAGGTTCTGTTCATTCTTTCTACCACACCGTTTTGTTCTGGTGTTCCTGGAACCGTCTTAATTATTCTAATCCTGTTCTCTGAACAAAACTCCTTGAATTGACTACTGTCATATTCTCCACTATTATCAGACTTCAAACATTTAATCTTCAAACACAGAAAACACATCAGATTTATTTTTAAGAAAATAAACCCATACCTTTCTTGTAGAGTCATCGATGAAGGTTACGTAATATTGTGAACCTCCAAGGTATTTCACTAGAGCTGGCCCCCAAACATCTGTATGCACTAGTTCTAGTCTTTCAACTTTAGACGACTTACTTATTTTGTAGAAACTAACCTTTTTTTGCTTTCCAAAGATACAATGTTCGCAAGGTCCAACGTCAACATGCTTCAAGTTAGGTATTTTACCTTTTGAGACCATGAACTTCATTCCTTTCTCACTCATATGCCCAAGCCTCTTATGCCACAAAGAGGAACTGTTGCCAACTTCTGCAATTGATATCATATCTTCATTTACAATCATGTAAAGAGATCCTTGCTTCTTTCCACGAGCAACAACAAGATTACATTTCATTACCTTCCAATGTCCATCTCCAAAGGTGGTGTAATGCCCCTCATCATCCAACTGCCCTATAGATATTAAGTTTTTCTTTAAGGCAAGAATATGTCTGACATTATTTAAAGTCCACACACTTCCTTAGAGGTTCTGATATTAATATCATCTCTTCCTATAATATCAAGAGATTTCCCATCTGCAAGGTAGACCTTCCCAAACTTTTCTGGAACATAGTTAGATCATAGTTCTAAGGAAGGTGTAGTATGAAATGACGCACTTGAGTCCATAATCCATGAGTCAATCGGACTATCTAGACTACATAATAGTGCATCTTCAATTTCATCAGTTGTTGCATTTGCTGATTGATCATCATCTTGCTTGTTGTTGTTCTTCCTTGGAGCACTACATTGATTTGTAAAGTGACCCCTTTTCTAACAATTCCAACAAGTGATATCATTCTGGAATTTTGGTTGTGATCTCCCTCTAGACTTTGATCTGCCTCGGCTTTGATTACGACCTTTCTAGCCACTTCTTACTTTAGTTTCAGTACTCAATGTTGAACCAGAACTAGAACTAGAAGATTCCCTTAAACTCTTCCTGCGAACATCTTCGAAGATCAAGTAACGGATGTTATCAAGCTTCAACTTACTATTACTTGCAGAATTACTAACTGCAGTAACAGTTGCACTCCAACTTTCCGGAAGAGATGATAATAAAATTAATGCTTTCACCTCATCATCAAATTTTATCTGCACTGATGTCAACTGTGCAATAATTGTATTAAATTCACTAATATGATTAGTAATTGAGTTACCTTCACCCATTCTTAGGTTGACTAGCCTGCGAATCAAATACACTATTGGCTGCAGATGGCTCCTCATACATATTTGACAACACCTTCATCAAATCTACGGTTGTGTTCTCGTTCATGATGTTGAACGCAACATTCTTGGCTAATGTCAACCAGATCACACCGAGTGTTTTCCAATCTAACAAATGCCATTCTGACTGCTCCATGTCGGTTGGCTTCTGCCCTGTTAAGGGTATATACAACTTCTTCTGATACAGGTAGTCCTCTATCTGCATCTTTCAGAACCCGAAGTCACTGCCATCAAACTTCTCAATCTTCACCTTCCCTTCTTCCAATGTCATTGCTCTTGTTGCTTTCCTGCTGCTTTTGACCAAAGCTCCTACTGCTTTTGACTAAAGCTCCTGCTGTTTTTGACCAAAGCTCCCACTACTTCTTTAAACTGAGATTCTCAAGAAGAAAAAAAAAGGAACCAAATCTTTTTTGATGTGGAAGATCAGACAATACTGCAACCACCGAGCATACTAAGAAAAATGGCTCTGATACCCCTTGTTAGGTCTATATAGGGGGTATCACAAGAGAGATACAACACCAATGATACCTGAGTCCAACCACATAAGACATTGACACTACTCTCAACTCAAAACCTTAAGACAATAGGTTTATGAGTCTTTATTCTTATATAGTGCTCTACTTTCTCATTTCTAGCCAATGTGGGACTTAGACTCACACTTGGATTCCTAACAAACCCCACAAAATTGGCTTGTAAGGTGAGGATTGCACCCACTTATATATTGTGAATTGGCCTTATCTCTAGTCTATGTGGGACTTCCAACAATATTGGACAAGTTTCTAATAAATCAGGAGGCAAATTCTCTTTGAGTTTTTTTTTTCACTAAACACCTTTTGTGTGCATTTGTACGCATTTTTTGTACGCATTCTTCCTTCTCATGACTTATATATATCTAATAGAGTCTGTTTGGTGTGTATGACTAATTTATTTTGGATGATTGGTTTTTGTGTTGAGTTTTTGTGTGATTATGTGTTGATTGAGATAATTTAGAATATGAGAAATTGAACAAATTGGTACCCTCTTTCATATTTAAAACCATTTTGAACGAAAGTATTAAGGAATGAGTACCAATTTGAGCAATTGAATAGGTTCAAGATCCTCCAAAAATCACAAAATGCACATGTTGTCAACTTATACAACATTGAACCGTAGTAGTGTGGCATTGAGCACCAATTTGTGTTGCAAGTTTGTGAACCATTTTTTATTCAAGGCATTGGGCGCCACTTTTTATGAAGATTTTGGCATTGAGCGACAGAAGGTGTCGCTGAGCGCTAGTATCGTTGTTTGTTATAGTTTACTCTTTAAATGTTTCTAGTAGTTTGTTGGTTGATATTATTTATGTATATGACTTTTATTGTAAGTATTTGAAGTGAAAATGTTGTTGTGAGCCATGTATGATGATGATGAAATGATGATGATGTTTAAGGAATTTCAAGAAGAAATTCTTTGTGGTGATGGTTGTGGTTAGTGTATGCCTTGACATGAGGAGGTGCAATAAGAAGGTATTTTGAACTTTAATAACTATTCACACTCAATTAGAGCATCATAGGTTATATGATGAGAGTCATAAAAGATCTTATTCATTGGACTTATTTGACTTACCATGTCTCTGCTTGGGTAATAACCCCTTGAATTCAAACTATCTAGAGCCTTGGAACCACCTCATGTGCACAACCAATGAGTCTGACATCATTGCCATGTACCTAGATAATTGAATTGAGTGTGTCAACTGTTTGTGTATATATGTATTCTCGTATGTTAACCATGCATAATATTTAATATATATATATATATATATATCACCATCTATTACTCTAAATACTCTTAATTTAGTTTATATACTTAATGCATTTTTATTTTTCATTCCATTTATATAAAATTAAATATAAATAATAAAATTATTGTTATTGTTGCTATCATAATTGCAAAATTAAATATGAATAATTTTTATAATTTTGTGGTAAATAGTTTTTATTTATTTTGTAAGTAACTTTTTAGTTAAAATAATAATTAAATTTAAAATAATAATCAAATTGAGAAGAACAATTAAAATTTAAAATACATAATTTAAACAAAAAAATTATAAAATAATTATTTTAATATTGCAAAAATTTATTTAAAAGATAAAATTAAAAAATAAATTTGAACACAAAAAAGGAGAATTTGTTTTGTGTCACTATTAGAACTTTTATATTTCATTATTTTTTCTATAAATATTTTGTAAATGTTTCAAAAGAATGTGTCCTTTTTTATGGAAATGTTTATAGAAAATTATGTAGAAAACCTTCACGGAATATAGAAAAATAAACTAAATCTTTAACCTAAAAAGAAACTCCATTATTTATATAGTTTGTTTTCCGTACGAATTAAACTATGGCCACATAGTACGATAAGTGGTTGTACCTCTAACTTAAATAATGGAGTATGATATCTGGCTATGAAGCTCAAGTGATTGGGTGGTGTTGGTGAGTGGATTTTGATTAAGATGGAATTTTAATTATTATCTTTTTATCCCTACTTTTAATACTATTTTAATACTTAATCAAATCATTATGGTCACTCATAAAGGAATATGACTGGGAATCCACCTAATATTCCTTTCAAATATGAAACCAATAATACTTAATTAAATTTTAATTACTTCATAATTTGAATATTTTTTAATTGTATTTTATTTTATTGATTAAATATTTAAAAGTTTATATTTTTTAATTGAAGTTTTGTTGCTTAGTTTTTTTTAGCAGTAGGATGATAGGATAATTATCTTATTCCGCTATTTTTTTAATTTTTTTTACGTGTTAAAAAAGTGAGATTTTATGTTTAATATAAAATAATATAATAATTAATATGAAATGACAAATAAATTTTATTATTTTTATTGAAAATATGTTAAATAACAGGAGATTGATAGCAAAAAATGATCGTTCCTTATTGCTGTATGACGATTTTTTTATCTAATATATTTTCAATTAAAATAATAGAAGTTACTTTTTATTTTATATTATTCATAATATTACTTTATTTTAATCATGAAATATTTTATTTCTTAATGTATAGAAACAAGTAAAAAATATGACGAAACAAAACAACAATTAAATGATTATGTTGAAAAAAATAATAATAAAAATTCAGTTGAGATAGATAAACGACAAAATTTTAATTAAAAAAAGTACAAAAGTGTAACATGATAGATAAAAGAAAATAATAAAGGCTTAATTAAAAATGTAAAAATTTATAAGGAATTTAAATTTAAATAAACAAACTAATAGTATAATATAATATAATACTTATACTAATACTAATAATATTAATAACAATAATTTCCTAAAGGACTAATTAGAATTTGCGACAAAAAATGACTAGGAGATAAATATTCGTAAATTCTAATAATAATACAAAATTTGGTTTTGATGTGCTGTTGTTCTGATCATGTTTTGCTCCTTCGAGAATAATGGAGAAGTGTTGACCAGAAATCCGATTAATCACACGTTTATATTGACTTATTTTTAATTTATTATTTTGATCACTCTTGGTTATATTATATTATTAAACAAAAAGTAAAAAATAAAAAATATAAATAAAAAATTTCAAAATACCGTTTATAATAATAATATACTACAACAAATAATTTTATCTAAAAAATATTACTGAAATAATTTTTGAGAAATTAGCTGTGTAAAACTTTTATAGAATTAGCTGAGAAATAATTTTATTTATAATTTATTAAAAGAATTAGTCACCGGTTTATCAAGTAGATGAATTTAAAGATATCAATAAAAAGAAAAATCAGAAGTTTAGGTCTATTAGTTAAGAAAAATATTTTATTTTTGGTAAATTTGTTCATCACAAAACATTTAAATATTCGTTAAAAAGAATTTGGAAGGAATTTTGTGGTAAAGTGTAACGTGGTTATAGAAACGCTTATCATGAAAATTTGTAATAAATATTTTAATTAAACATAACGTCAAATATATAATTATAAAATCTTTTACTAAAAGATTTTATAAGTTTAAATATTAAATATTAGTGTTGGCTAAATTCAAAGTTATTAGTCGATTATAATATAAAATATCACTCTTTTCTTAATTAAAGTTTAAAAGTATTTTTATTTTTTTAATAAATAAATATTTGTGTTAGTTTTATGGATCAATATATTCAGATGGACGGATAGGACAAACTGATTCTAATACAACGAAACTCTTTTTTTTTAAGTTGAAAAAACATAAAATTATTTTTAACTTTTTTTGATAAATAAATATATTTGTTAGATTTAAATTATTATAGGCTAACGTTGGACTATTATTGGTTAACTAAAAATTGTTAAAAATAAATAAAATTAACTTAATAAATAAATTTAATGACACTTAATTAATGTTAATTAAAATAAATAAATGTAGTAAAATTAATTAAAATAAATAATATTATTATCAGCATCCCCACATTCATCCCCTTCATAGATATTAATCTTTTTTATTTATGCACATCTCCTTTGTCTATAATTTTAATCTTGATATGCTTCTTCCAATATTATTCTCCTCCATTCATACTCATCTCCTTTCTCTACATTCATCTTCTTCCTTTACATTTTTTTTTTATATATTTTATTTTTATTGAGCATAGAGGAGTACCAGATTTTTTTTTTAAATTTAATGTCATTAATGTTAACCAAACTAACACAAATTAAACTAATATTAAAAATGTATTTTATTTAAAGTTGGTTGACTATACTAAATCAAACAAAATTTAAAATAACATTTTGATGCTAAACTACTTTAATTGAAAAGTTAATTTAAGAATTAATTTGAAAATTAATGATGAATTTTTGTGCATAGTTTTAGAATTGCTTCTGTGTTCAATGAAAATTCGACACTAACAATTATTCAATATGAATTGGCCGACACTAAATGTCTATTTTATTGTAACGTTTTTTCATCATAACATAATTAAAAAAGTAACATTAATGTTGATCTTATTGTGATGGAAAAACTCGTCATAAAATGTTAGTCATTTAAATTAATTAAACTTCACCTTACATAATCCTTAATATACAAAAATATGTAGCTTGAAGAGGAAACACAGTCGTTATAAACAACAATGTTATTTTATTTTAATCTTAAGTTTGATGGTAGAATTGTTGTGGATCACATGGTCCACTTTGGAATTCATCTAAATGTCATTTTTGTATTATTGGTTTAGAAAAGTAGACATTATTTGATTTGAAATGGAAGATGTGGTATCGATGAAGATGGTGGTGTTGAATAAATGTTTTTAACATAAATAATGTGATTTTTCTTTCTCAACAATTAAAATCTTTAAAACCTTTTTCTTCTACAGTTAAATTTCGCTTTCTAAAGACGTATTTTTCTTCTTTAGTTCCAAACTGACCCTCTACTTAAAAGACGAAATCCAATATCATTAAAATCAATCAACAGTGATGGATTTGTTTTATGATATTATATGTGAATATCTTGAAACTAAAAAAAGAAAAATTGAATGGAAGAGAAGAAAGAAGTGAAGTGAAGTGAAGAGGCCGCATCGCAGCGCTATGATTGTGTGGCTATATCCTTTCAAAACTACCAACAGATGTTGCACTCTGCAGCGCTTCGCAACACAAACAGACCATAAACTCACCACAAAAATGTTTCATCCATATCCATCACTTTCGTTACACATGTTTCTTCATCGTCCATTCATCTATTTCTTATCTTTTGCATCATTGCGCTAAACAAGTGTCTCAAGCACGGATAATAACATGGATGTGGCATCAGTTAGAGTTTAATTATATTTATATATACAACTACAAAATTATATTCAACTTTTTTTTTCTCTTTTAATCTCCTTTGAATAATAAGAATATTTCTACGCTAAATTAGTGTATAGAATTTTAATGTCATTTTTTTATTTTTTTTTTTAAATGGAGCCATTGTTGAGAAACATTTTTTTAAATTATTATCATTATCTTAGTGTAAGCTTGGTCAATATTAACCTGTTCTAATTAAAAAATAATTTAAAAATTAATGTACCACACAAATCTAATCGTATTGACTAATTAGTCTCCGACTTTTACTTATTAAGATCAAATTTTTACCAACTCGAATCTGAGTGAATTAATGAATATTAAATGAGTTTAAAAGAAATAATGAAGAATTGTATATAAGAAATCCTTTAAATAGAGCAAAATAAAGGAAAAAAATTAATGAAAAAATATTTTCAAGTCACCTAACAAAATATAGACATTTTAGTAGTGGCAAAACTTGGACAAAAATTATAGGGATTATAATTTAAATTTTTTATATATAATTTATTAATTAAAAAAAACATTTTATTTTTTTATTTAAACCATTTTTATACCGTAATTCACACTTTTCAATTTTTAATCTTTCTAATTGATTGAATTCATGTAAAAATGGGTATTCTAATTTATATTCCAAGATTATTCAACTAAATCATTTTATGAGGTGAAAAACATAAAATTCCAACATTTTATAATGTAAGGTTATACTAATTTGAGAAAAATATAATTAGGATTCATGTCAATCTCATAAAAAAAATTCTTAAAATCAAGTTAGTTTTCATACTAATTTAAGAGAAATATCATAATGGAAGAACAATAAATCTGACCTACATAAATGATATTAGGATACAGATTCAGGAGATCTTGTAAGTACATGTTATTCAATCTCTCTATTCTCCAATCTTCATTTCTCAATCTGTCTTTTGTAAGGTCCACTTTTCGTGCTGCCCTTTTCTTAAGGTTGCCCCTAACCTTTGGGCCTTAGGGCTGGCCCAAAAAGGGAAAACTAACCTAAATCTGCCCAAAACTGTAATCCTGGTGCTTTTTGCGTAAAACAGATTTCCGCACACCCTTGAGCTGCTGCTGCCGTCTCTGCTAGGGTTTGGTCCTCCGTTTCGTTCGAGTTAGTTCAATCCCGTTGCTCCTGCACGTAAGTTTGTTCCATGACCTTACACCCTCTCTAAAGCTATTTTCGTGTTTTATGTTGGGGTTCACTATAGTAAACCTAATCTCCCTTCTGTGCCACTATCTTCAGCTCTTCAATATGCTCGTAGGGCTGCTGTAGTGGTGGGCTTAGGTGTCAAAGTTATTTGCTAGCTCATTCTAGGTAAGGGAAGCTAGGACCCTCAGTTGCTGGTGTTTTTTCGCTGTTTCGTCGATTATTTCATGTCTGTATTGGTTGGTGGTCATTGTGCCCGATTAGGATTGATTTAAGCATGTTTTGGTTTTGGCTGTTGTACGCGAAAATAGTGGCGGGTGCTAGTTTTCTCGCCCAAGCGAGCTAGTCTCGCCTAAGCGAGATTATTAGAGGCTCGCCCAGGATTTTGTCACTCGAATTGTCGCCTAGGTGACTTGCGTTCTTTTTGAGCGAGGAGTGCTCTCGCCTAGGCGAGATGGGATTTGCCTAAGCGAGAGGATCCCTCTCGCCTGAGCGAGCCCTGTTAACTTGAGCGAGGTAGCGGGCAGGTTTTTATGTTGTTGTGGAGTGGTTCACTGATGTGTGGCTTGTTTATTTGACCCAAATGCTTTACTAGAAGGGTTGCGTGATGATGGCATGATTAATATGTTATATTTGAAATGGAAATGGCATGATATTTGAGTAGGTATGAATTGGAAAGCATGAGTTGTATGAATTGTTGATTTTACATGATATTTATGTTATGGGAAATTCTTGATTGGTGGGTGGAACATGTTTAAAGTATGGGTAGGGCATAATTCCATGACTCTTGTAGTGAGAGATCTTGGTGGCGCCTCATCGGTTGGACGTAATTCCATGGACCCTCTTAAGGGGAGTCCTTGGTGGTGCCTCGACAAAAGGACGTAATTCCACGGGGGGTCGTGGTGGTGCCTCAGGGCCAGGGCATAATTCCACGAAGGCCACGTGGTGGTGCCTCCTGTAAGGGTATAATTCCGTGAAGGCCTCGCAGTGACGCCTCACTGCTAGGACATAATTCCACTGCCACGTGATGGTGCCTCGATATGCGTATCCGGATAGTTAAATCTTAGGGTTTTATATGGATGGGTATTTCACATGGGGGTGTCTGCTATGTATGTTTGAATATGAATGGTATGTTGAGTACCTGGTATGATGACTTTTCGTTAGCTTATCCTTTTGCTTACTTGTGTGTTATGTGTGGTCTCTTCCTTTGCAATGATCATCAACCTAGTTGATGTGAGCAGATGTGAGAACCCCTGGCAGTGGTGATGGTAATAAGGATGCTGCAACTTGATGGATTGGACAGGTGTTGGACCCACTGTGGGGCCCATTACTGGAGGATTTTATTATTTATGTTTTTCTTGTCCGAACAAGGCCTAATATATTTATTTGTTTTCTTTTCAGTATATTTTCTGGTTGGGCCATGTGGGGCCCTTTTCTTGTAATCTGGGTATATCTGACGTATTGTATATCTTCATACCCTAAACCCCGTACTATCTGAATATTCATGTATGTGATGTTTTATTAATTGAGGTTATTCAATTTTTGGGATGTTACATCTTTCTTTTTATTTTTACACTTTATTAATGATTTATTGTGAAAAAACTTTATGGTCAGATATAAAATTTTAATTCCTTTATTATTCAAGGTCCATCAAATT